>Ga0187892_10000282_pt1 | contig 136551 bp, 102 predicted proteins | sample MA1701073metaG_FD_139345 | JGI IMG/M metagenome (GOLD analysis project Ga0187892, IMG submission 139345) | Bio-ooze microbial communities from a basaltic lava cave in the Kipuka Kanohina Cave System on the Island of Hawaii, USA - MA170107-3 metaG ... | reverse complement strand
GATCGAGGCCTACGTCCTCTACGGGGCCGACGGGGACGGCCGCAACGTCGTCGCGCTGGGCTGCGCCGACGCCGGCCGGCGAGAGCTGTGGCTCGGCCTGCTGTTCCGGAGGCTCGCCGCCGACGACCGCCCGGTCCGCGCTTCGCGCCTGAGCCCGGCCGAGGTCCCGTTCGACACGCTCCGCTCGCTGGGCTGGACCGAGACCGCCCGCACGGTCGGCTACGCCGCCGTGCCTTCGAGCGGTCCGGTGCGGAGCCCTTGAGATCGTCGGGAAGCGCCCCGCTGTCAGGCAACGGACGCCCCGCTTCCGGGTGTCGGACGGTCTGTATCTCATGAGCGGGCGGTCCGTTCTCGACCTTCTGAACGCCGGCGCCTCTACGGCTCACGGTTGGGGCGTCGGGGCCGCACGCGAACTGCGGCGGGTGGTCATCGACGGCAGCGACCGCGTCGTGTACGACAACCCGGTCGCGATCCAAGCGACCAAGGTAGCCCTTCGGGCGCTGCCCATCCCGCGGGCCCGAGCCCGCGGTATCCTACCCCGGTCTTCGACCTTTGGGAGCGGCAGAAAGTTGACGGAACAACACCCATGACCAGGCAGCCCGGCGGGGGCGCACCCCTTGCGCAGCGAAGAGCCCGCTTGTCCAGACTACCCGCTGAGGGAAGTCTGCCGGAGGGACCGGTCGTTCGCCGTTGCGCACGGACTCGAGTGCGAGGTCTCGCCGGCTGTGGACGAGTGGAAACGGCGATCAACGGCGGTGCAAAAGACAGTGCCGAGAGGAGCGCGGGTGGATGAACAAGACTAGCCGGTTCAAGATTGATGGTTTTCGCAAACTGAAAGCCATTGACCTTCCGATTCATCCGCTGATGGTCCTCATCGGAGCCAACGGCGTGGGCAAGACGTCGATCCTTGACGCCCTCTCCCTGCTCGCTGCATCGGCCGCCGGGGGCCTGAATCGCAAGCTCTCGGAACTTGGTGGTATTGCGAACATTGCTACTCGTGACAGCGAAACTGGAGAAGTGGCGCTATTGGTGGACATGGAGGTGCCTGGACACGAGCCGCTCGAGTACCAGATCTCGTTGGCTCCGAAGGGGACGGGGTACTCGATCGAACAAGAGGTACTCTCACAGTCCCGGGGGCTTCCAAACCCGTTCAAGCACATCGACTCCCGCGACGGCAAGATCCGATACTACAAGCAACCCGGCGGCCTCGTGCGACCGGATTGGGAGTACAACTCGCTGGAGTCATCGCTGTCGCAAGTTCCGAAGATGTTTCGCGAGCCTGAGGAGCTGCGCCGGATCCTTGGATCCGCCACCCGATACCACGCGTTGGACGTCGGGCCGCGTGCGCCGGTCAAGCTGCCGCAGCAGGTGAAGCCCGCCACCTTACCCGGACCCGATGGCGGCGAACTCGTACCGTACCTGTACTACCTACGTGAAAGCGACCCCAACCGTTTCGAGGCGATTACGGACTCACTGCAGGCGGCCTTCCGGGACTTCGAGGCCCTGAGCTTCCCGCCCGTTGCCGCCGGCATGCTGACCATGACGTGGAAGGACAAAGGCTTCGCGAAGCCGTTCTACATGAACGAGCTGTCAGAAGGGACGCTGCGCTTCCTGTGGCTTGCCTCTCTCCTGCAAAGTCCCGGCCTGTCCACGATCACCATGATCGACGAGCCGGAAGTCAGCCTGCACCCCGAGCTGCTGAGCCTGCTTGCGGACTTGATGAGGGAAGCGGCGCTTCGCACGCAGCTGGTCGTCGCGACGCATTCCGATCGTCTCATTCGATTCCTGCGGCCAGAAGAGGTCGTGGTGATGGATACAGGCCAGGACGGCTTCGCCACGGCGACATGGGCGGACGCCATGGATCTGGACGATTGGCTGAAGGATTACACTCTCGACGAGGTGTGGAGGATGGGACGAATGGGAGGGCGGTCGTGAGGATTGCCATCCTGGTCGAGGGAAAGACCGAAAAAGCATTCCTCCCACACCTGCGCAGTTACTTGGCCGGACCCCTGGCAGGCGGCATGCCGAACCTCGATGTGCTGCCATACGATGGCCGAATCCCGCGTGGACCGAAGCTCCGGCGTGTCGTCGAAGGCCTGCTTCGGGATCGACACAATCCCGCGGACCATGTGATCGCCCTGACGGACGTGTACACCGGAGCGCAGCCCCCTGATTTTCCGACTGCCTCTGACGCAAGGCGGTTGATGCGTGAGTGGGTCGGTTCAAACGGGAGATTCCATCCACACGTCGCCTTGCACGATTTCGAGGCCTGGCTGCTCCCCTACTGGCCCCGCATTCAGCAGCTTGCCGGGCACAATCGAGTTGCTCCAGGCGGTGCCCCCGAAGCCGTCAATCACAACAACCCCCCCGCGCATCGGATTCGGGAGATCTTTCAGATCGGTACGTGCCGCGACAACTACGTCAAGGCGCGCGACGCGGGCCGGATTCTCCAAGGGAGCGATCTCGCAGTCTCCATCGCTCGATGTTCCGAACTCAAGGCATTGGTCAACACCATCCTTACTGCGTGCGGCCACGCCGGAATCCCATGACCCTCACCTTGCATCTCACCAAGCGGTTCACGGAGACGCGCGCGTGTCGAAGAGCACGACGCGCTCGCCACGGTCGAGTGCCGGGCGCGCGGCGACCGTCGCGCCCCCTTGGGAGCGGTGAAAGTCCCTCGTAGCGCGCCAGCTCGAGCTGTCCCGCCACCATCTCGGCGTCGGTACCGCGAGCCCCGTGCCGCGCGCCTCAGCCGCACCTCGGTCCGCTTCGGCAGCAGGACCCTGCGCCCTGCAGGTTCCCGCGTTGCGCTCGAACTCGTCGTCGGTCACCGGCTGGGGACCCGTTGGAGCGGCCGGTCGGGTCGCCGATCCGGCCGCCGAAGTCGTCGACCACGAACACGACGCGGTGCCCCGGATCCTGGACCTGCAGCTGGTGTGCCCCAGGGACAGGTCGAGCGCCGTGGGGTCGAACCCGGCCTTGACGTCAGCGGACGGCCGTCGCGGCCCGACCTGCTCGTCGACCGTCGCGAAGCTCGCGGGACTGGCGTTCAACCGGCACGCGTCGCCGCGCTTCGAGACTCACGCTATTTCGCGCCACGGCCGGCTCGCTCGCCGGCTGTCCGCCCGCGATCGCACGGCAGCGGCTCGCTCCGCCTCGGCCGCGCGCCGTCGTTCAGGGCGGACTCGCGAGCCCGAAGGTCGCCGCCATCCAGTCCCAGAACTCCGCGTCGCCGAGGCGCTCGCGGACCGACTGTGCGAGCTGCCCCAGCTCCAGCTCCGCCTCCGCCACGCGCCGGGCCAGGCAGAGCGCGTAGAGCCGCATCCGAAGCGACCGCGGCTCGCCCGTGGCGTCCCAGGCCTCGCCGAAGCGGTCGGCGGCGAGGTCGTAGTCGCGGTCCGCCAGGGCCCACATCCCGCGTGCGGCCGCGAAGCGCGGCTCCAGGCGCCCCTCCGCGGCCAGTCGCTGCATGATCCTCGACTCGTCCGTGCCGAGCCCGAGCTGCCACAGCACCAGGAATCGCAGGGGCGTGTGCGTCAGCGTCGCGTGCAGCTCGCGCAGCGACTCGTTCGGGCCGCGCTCGAGCGGAGGCCAGCGGTAGATGCGCTCGACCATCCCCTGGTACTCGAAGTACGGCAGCGTCGCGGCGTGGATCGAGGGCGGCCAGCGCTCGCGGATGAACTCGCTCGCGGCGAACTGTGCGGCCGCGTCGCGTACGTCCATCCAGGAGGAGAGCACGTCCGCGCCCCGCTCCAGGTTCGGGAGGTGATCGGACAGTCGCTTGGGACGATCGTCGGTCAGCGGGGGCGCGTCGCGGGTCAGCTCGGCCAGCCGGCGCGGCCCGGCGAGGAACGTCGCGCCGAGCTGCTCCGGCAGCTCGAACCCCAGCTCGGCCAAGCTCCCGGCGACCGCGGGATCCTCCCACTGCCGGCGGAACGCCGTCTCGTCCGGGGTCCAGCGGACGTTCTTCGAGCCCAGCAGGATCCAGTTCAGCCGGAACCCGCCCCACAGCGAGCAGTCGGGGAAGACGTCACAGTAGGCGCGCAGGATCGCCTTGGAGTCGGACAGCGTGAGATTCTGGCCGGCGAACCAGTAGGTGTTGACGCCGCCGTCGTTCAGCCGGTCGTGGATCAGCTCGAAGTACTCCCGCGTGTAGAGCTGGACGACGCCCGCCGTCTTGGGGGGCGGAGGCTCGCCCGTGATCAGGTCGTAGCGCGCCGGGGTGGTGCGGAGGAAGTACCGCCCGTCCTCGACGTGGACCCGGACGCGCGGGTCGTGCAGCGGATGCTCCGCCGGATCGGGAAAGACGATCCCGCTCAGCTCGAGGATCTCCCGCGACCGGTCGACGACGTCGATCCGCTCCAGGCTGCTGGTGCCGGTCAGCGCCCTGGCCGTCGCCCCCGAGCCGTAGCTGATGAGCAGGGCCGTGCGCGGGTCGGGGCGCAGCGCGACCGGCAGGTAGACGAACAGCATCATGTACCGCCGCGCACCGAATCCGGAGCCGGCCATCTTGAAGCCGTCGGTCATCAGCAGGTAGTCGAGGGGCTCGCCCAGGAACTCGTTCTTGAGGTAGACGATCGTCTCCGTCCGGCCCTCGCGGAAGGCCACGACCTCCATCGGCTTCCCGAGGGTCGCGCGGTGGATCGGGATCGCCATGTAGTCGCGCATGGATCCGAAGGGGAAGGCCGCCACGCAGATCGCGAACAGTGTCGCCGCGGCCCACAGGGCGGGCGACCTCGTGGCGCGACGATCCGCCGTCCTCGCCGCCGCGAGCAAGGCGGCGGCGAGGGCGAAACCGCCGGAGAGGAGCAGGAACGAGTGCTCCATGCCGAGCGCCGGGAGCAGCACGAACCCGGCGAGGAGCGGACCGAGGGCGGCGCCCGCCGTGTTGAAGCAGGCGAGTTGACCGGTCGCGCGGGCCGCCCGCGGCATGAGGTCGTGCAGCACGGATCCGGTGAGCGTGAACAGGATCCCCGACGCGAGCGAAGTGGGGAACGTCAGCGCCGCGGCCAGCCACAGCACGCTCGGTGGGCTGGCCACGTAGCTCGCCCCGAACGGCCGGAGGGCCAGCTCGAACGTCGAGTAGGCGACGATCGCGAGCGAGCCGGCGACGAGCGCGACCGCCGGCGCGTGCCGGCCCGCGGCGGGCCGCAGCCGGAGCCACCGGCCCCCGATCAAGCCGCCGATCCCGATCGCCAGCAGCACGGCGCCCAGGAGCATCGCGAACGCCAGGCTCCCTCCGTGCACGAACAGGTGCAGGAACCGGAACCAGACGACCTCGAGCGCGAGCATCGAGGCGCCCGACACGAACGCCGCGCACCAGCAGCACACGATGCGGCGCCGCAGCCGCCGATCGGGGTCGACTGCGGGCGGCGCCGGGCCGGCGGCCGGGCCCGGGACCGAGCGCGCGAGGATCAGCGCCACCGCGGCGGCGAGCAGTCCCGTGGCGGCGGCGGCCAGCGCGGTCCCGCGGATGCCCAGCCAGCCGATCAGGACCCACTCCCCGGCCATGGCGCCGGTCACGGCCCCCAGCGTGTTCCAGCCGTACAGCGAGCCCAGATTGGAGCCGAAGCTGCGCGACCACGCCGCCATCGCCCGGGTGGCCACGGGGAGGGTCAGCCCCATCGCACTGGCCGGGACCAACAGCAGCAGGAATCCGCACGCGAGACGCGCCAGGTTGAGCGCCCACGCCCGGTCCACGAGCCGGGCCAGAACCGGCGCCAGGCCGTCCGCCAGCGTCGGAAGCACGAGCACGAGCAGGATGCCGCTGACCGCGATCGCGACTTCGCACAGGCCGTAGGCCGAGAGCGGCCGGCGGAGACGGTCCCCAAAGCGCGCGGCCAGCGCGTTCCCCAGGGCCAGTCCGGCCATGAAGCTCCCGAGCACGAGGCTCGAGGCCCAGATGCTGCTGCCGAACGCGAGGCTCGCGGAGCGAAACCAGAGCGTCTCGAACAGCAGCGCGGCCCCTCCAGACAGGAAGAAGACCGCGCAGAGCACGACGCCGGCGCGGGCCGCCGGCAGGGAAGAGCGGCGCTCCGCCGGCATGACTCTACCTTCCGCTTCCTCGGGGCCGCCCCTAGCGACCCTGAAGCAACTCGATCTCGCAACCGTCCGGATCGTCGACGCGGGCCGTGGCGCGCCACGCGTGCGAGGTCTCTCCCGGGCCCCGGCTCAGGTCGCAGCTCGCCCGGCGCTGGCGCATCGACTCCGCGGCCTGGGCCATGCGCCCGTACGCGTCGCCCCGCTCGTGACGATCGGCATCCCGGGCGTGGGTCAGCTCGAGCTGCGCGGCGGACTCGCCGTAGCGCGGCGGGCGCAGAAGGAGGAGCGTGAGCCGACCGTCCTCGAAGTGGCGTTCGCCCTTCACCTCGATGCCGGGCCCTCCGCCGTAGAAGCGCTTGGAGCGCTCCTCGCGCCGCCGGGCAGAGCCTAGCACGGCCGGGCCCCTGCCCGGCCCGGCGCGGGCCGGCGGCCCGGAACTCACCTCTGAGTCAGTTCTTCGACACGATCTCGACAGGGCCGTTGACCGTGCTCAGGTGGACCGCGGGAGACCCCGTGCCGAGCTGCAGACGGCGTTCATCGTCATCATCCCAGGTCCTGGCCGCCACCCGGCAGGCCGGGGCGCGGCAGTCCACCGGGGAGTGGTACGACGCGTCGAGCCGGATCCCCGACTGGTAGCCCTCGGGGACGGCCAGGCTGACCGGACCGTTCTCCGTGCGGGCCCGGAGCCGCTCGCCGTCCCACTGACGGCCGGCGAGGGCGATCTCGATCGGGCCGTTCTCGGTTGCGACCTCGATGTCGCCGCGGGCGCCTTCGATCTCGATCGGCCCGTTTTTCGAGCGCGCCCGCAGCCGCCCCGAGAACGAACGGGCCCACAACGGCCCGTTGATCGTCGCGGCCTCGACCTGCCCGCTGACCTCGTACAGCCCGATCTCCCCGTCGCCGACCCGGACGTCGAGTTCCGTGCCCGGGGGCGCATCGACGATCAGATACGCCCACCAGTGGTTGCCCGCAGGCCCGCGGACCGTCAGCGTGTCCCCCGCGGCCGTCACGTCGATCGCGGCCAGGGTGGCCGCGCCCCGGCGCCGGCCCGCTTGCGCCGCGCGGCACACGGTCACCGCGATGTCCTCGGCCTCCACGCTCTGGATGCGGACGCTGGCCTGGTCGGGCGCACTCACCCGCAGGCGCCGGGTGCTCCCGGCGAGAGTCAGCACCTCTTCGCTGCGCGCGCCTTCCTCGTCGTCGAAGCGGACCCGGATCTCGTCGCAGGATTCCAGGCGCCCGCCATCCTCGGCGCTGACCGTGACGGAACTTCCAGCCCCCAGACTCGTCGCCGACACGAGCCACGCGACGCAGAGAACGAAAACCATCGGACGGATCCGCTCGGACATGGCTGGCTCCTCCCCTCGCCCCTGCAGCGGGGCGTCCATCACCACTCCTCGCAGAGGATTACGGCCGGACTCCCTCGGGGGTTGCAGCGGTCAGGCCTCGGGCGCGCCGCGCCGCTTCCGGCGCTCCCCACCCCGCGCCGGCCCGCGGTATCCTCACCGCCGAGTCGGCGGCGAGGATGTCCATCAGGACGCGCATCGGGGCGGTCTTGCGGGCCCCGTTTGGCCCGAGCGGGCCGAACGTCGGGACCTGCACTAGACCCTGGCCCTGCCGCGAACGATCACGTAGCCGGCTCCGCAGCCGAGGGTCAAGAGCAGGAAGCCGATGCCGAGCGGTCCGAGCGCGGGAACGGCTCCGACGGTGCCGTCGCCGCCGCTGGTCGACTCCTTGCCGCGGATCTCGAACAGCGTGTCCAGTCCGGACGAGCCGCACAGCCAGGCCGGTGTCCAGTCCGTGCAGCCGGTAGCGAACCCGTTCGGCGGGTTCTTCCACACGAAGGGGTTCCCGACGGCGGTCGTTCGCGTTGCCCAGTAGTGGAACGGGCCGAAAGACTGAATCCGGACCTGCTGCGAGACCCAGACCACGCCGGCGGGTGCGGCGCAGTCGACTTCGATCGACAGATCGCCCGTCCCGTCCGTCGTGAAATCCGTGTTGCCGGGGAAGGCGCATCCCGGGAGAAGCGCACCCGGCTCGCCTCCGGCATCCACGTGGAAGCTCGTGTTTACCCAGGCCGGGTTCGGGCCGGTGCCGACGTTGATGCCCAGCGTGAGGACGTTCTTGATGTCCCAGCCCCCCGGGCTCGTGACGATGAAGTCGTCCGCGGCAACCGCGTCGTAGCCGTCCTTGCCGCCCACGAAGTCCATGTCCCAGAACCCGGTTCCCGACGCGCCGTCGATCTGGCTGTACAGCAGCTCGTAGGTCGTCGCCGGGGCATACACCGTTCCGTCACCAGGGACCTCGGTTTCCGGCGCGGTCTGGGCCGTCAAGTCGCTCGTGCCGATCGCCACGATCAGAGCGAGCACCGAGCCTCTCGTGTTTCCCGTGTTCATGGCCCCTCCTGCCTGCCGTTCCATGTACCACGGTTCGGAGGTCCAGGACACGCGATTCGGCGTGCCGGCGCTGGGCGGGCGAGACGCCTTCCCGTCAGCAGCGGGTGCGCATCGACTCGCGCGCGCGCTCCTGTGCGGCCGGCGACGGGAACATCTTCGCCGTCGCGTGCGCCCACATCTTCTCGATGTAGCTCGCGGCGTCCGGCGTCTTGCACGACGTGTCGCCGTAATCGACTTCGACTTTCCCGATCCGCCTCGCCGCGGCGGTCGCCGCTCTGCGCAGCGCCGGACTCCGGCCGCCGATCGCGATCACGGCCATGTTCATCGCCTGGCGCTCGGCGTTGGTGGCGGAATGGATCGTCCTTTCGATGAGCGCCAGCCGCTCGACGAACCAGTCGTCCGGGATCTTCTCGTCGAGGTTCGCCAGTTGCCCGGCGAGGCCCCATCCGGTGGCGCGCACGCCGGCGTCGGACGCCCCGAGCCACTTGCGCGCTCTCGAATTGCCGTGCGGACTCTCCGCCGCGAGCGTCGTGAGGTAGCTGTCGCACATTCGCGCTTTGCTCTCGCGCGCCCAGCGGTCGAGATCGGCAGCCCTCATCTTCGCCGGATCGGCGATCTTCATCGCCAGCGTGCGCGCGTCGTGATTGCGGGTTCCCCACAGCTTCAGCGCGAGTTCGTGATCGACGCCGATGCGCTTCACGAGCGTCTTCAGCGCCGCGAAGCTGACGCCGAACATCGGCTCCTGCGCGCCGTGGCGGGCGTAGATCTTGCGCGTCTGGGCGGATCCGGCCTGCTCGAGCGCGCGCAGCGTCTCGGCGAGCGACAGCCGCGGACGGGCCGGCTTCGCCGCCGACTTCGCGGCCGGCTTCTTGACGGTTCGTGTCGCAGCCATGGGGGCAGTCTAGCCGCGATGCGCCGGGTCAACCACGGGCCCCACCCCTGCCTCCTCGAGGGCTCCGGTCCCACCGGCGATGTCGATCCGCTCCGCCTGAGCCACGCGTTCCGCGCCCGTCCGGGCACCGCCTCCATCCGGCCGGCGATCCGGCGTCGTCCTGCCGTTCTTCGGCCGCTGCGCAGGGGATGCCCGCGATTCCGCCGCTCCAGATCGACGATCCGCTCCGGCGGCTGCGAGCGCGACCGCCACGGCAGCGGGCAGGCGACTGCTGTGCAGCCTCGTTGAAGCCGCTCCACGGGACTCCACGCGCGGCCGATGGAGTACGTTGAACGGGGAGTCCCGCTCGGTTGCCCGGCGCGAGTTGCGTCGGCTCACGTCGACGCGGGGTCGTGGAGCACCGTGCGCGGCCACCGATCGGGGTGTTCGGCTGCGGGAGCCGTCGAGACGGGTCGGGTGGCGACGAGTCACGCCGGAGCAGCCGCGGCGCGGCGGGTGGCCCGAGCTTCGCAGGTCTGGGACGGGATGAGCGGAGACTCTATGATGGCGGGGCCGGGGGCGGCCTCGGTCCGGCCGGAGCGAGGCGCTCGAGCCCCGGGGGTCCGTCGCCGGATCGAACGGGAGGCGAGCCCCGGGCGAGGCTCCGGAACCCGATGGACGCATGGACGGCACGCATCCTGGCGGCGTACGTCGCCGCCGCGGCCGCGAGCGAGGCCGGCGCGACCTGTGCGGGGCGCTTGTCCGGAACGGCGGCGTGGAGCGTCGAGGGCGACGCGGTGGCCTCGAGCCTCGGGCTGTCCGTCGCGGGCGCCGGCGACATCGACGGTGACGGCTATGCGGAGATCGTCGTCGGGCTCCCGGGCTGGAACCCCGGCTGTCCGAGCGCTTGCCAGAACGGGGCGGTGTACGTCTACCGGGGCTCGGCCACCGGTCCTTCCCCGGCCCCGGAGTGGTCGTTCTTGGGCCCGGGATTCGGGTCGGGCTTCGGCGCCGGCGTCGGCGCGGCGGGCGACGTCGACGGCGACGGCTACGGCGACCTGATCTTCGCCGGGAGCTTCCACGCCGACGAGCCGCAGCAGGTGCAGCTGCACCGCGGATCGCCGGACGGGCTGGCGAGCGAGCCAGCCTGGACGTACGTGCTCGGCCCGGCGTACACGGTCTGGCCGCTCCCTTCGACCGCCGCGGGGGACGTCGACGGCGACGGTTACGACGACGTGATCGTCGGCTGGCGGCGCTGGCCGGGCTACCAAGCCGACATGGGGCGCGCGCTCGTGTTCGCCGGGTCGCCGGCCGGGCTCTCGGCGAGTCCCGTGTGGTCCGTCGAGGGAGCCGCCTACGGCGCGAACGTCGGCTTCAGCGTGGCTTCGGCCGGCGACGTGAACGGCGACGACCTCGACGACGTGCTCGTCGCCTCGAGCCTCGAGGTGCGCCTCTACCCCGGGCGGCCGAGCGGTCCCGCCGCGACGCCGTCGTGGACGGCGCCGATCGACCCGCGGGTCGACATCGCGGAGAGCTATGGCGGAGCGGCCTCGGCCGGCGACGTCAACGGCGACGGCTACGACGACGTGATCGTCGGCTCGCCCGCCTACTCGAACGGCGAGACGAACGAGGGACGCGTCGAGGTCTACCACGGCTCCGCCGCGGGGCTCGCCGCGACCCCGGCCCGGTCGGTCGAGTCCGACGTCGCCGACGCGTTCTTCGGCTGCTCCGTCGCACCGGCGGGCGACGTCGACTGCGACGGCTACGCGGACGTGGTCGTGGGCGCCTGCTTCGAGGGCGGAACCGGCCGGAGCTACATCTTCCCGGGCGGGCCGGCGGGCCTGTCGCCGACTGCGGGCTGGACGGCGAGCGGCGGTGCCGCGAACGCGCTCTTCGGCCGCTCGGTGGCCGCGGCCGGCGACGTCAACGGCGACGGCCGGGCGGACGTGATCGTCGGCGCTCCGGGCGTCGAGCCGGCCGGGCAGGCCTTCGTGTACCTCGGCGTCCCGCCGGCGTCGAGCGGAGCCGCGGCGGCGACGCCCGACGGCTCGGATGAAGCGCAGCCGCCGCTCGCGCTGGGCAAGGACCCTCGCGGCACGCTGACGCTGACCTGGGGCGTGTCCTGCCTGGCGAACGAGATGGACTGGGAGATCTACGTCGGCGCGCTCGGCGACTTCGCGAACCGCCAGCCGGCGACGTGCAGCACGGGGGGCCAGACGGCGGCGAGGCTCGGCCCGCCGAGCGGCGACGCGTACTACCTCGTCGTTCCGCGGACCTCGGACCGCGAGGGATCCCACGGCAAAGACGGCGGCGGCGCCGAGCGGCCCCCGGGCGCCGCGCCGTGCCTGCCGCGGGAGATCGCCGCCTGCCCGTGAGCGCGGCGCGCCCCGCTCGATCGTCGCCGTCGAGCCTCTTCCCGGGCGAAAACTGGATGAACGAGCGAAGTTGGCGGGTGGTCAGCGGACGCTGCGGGGCCGGTTGTGTAGCCGCGCCGGGTGGCACCACGCTCTCGAGCAGCTGCCGAGCGCGAGCGGAGGCTCGGTCCTCAGCGTCGCACGCGGACCTGCTCCCACAACCGGCGACTCTCGACCGGCAGCTGCGCCGCCGCGCCGTCGACGGCAGCCTGGATCGCGACGGACTGCTCGTGAGCCTCGAGCAGCGCGCGGATGTCCCAGGCGTCTTTCGGACCGCCGGCGTGCAGCTTCAGCAGGATCAGGTCGGCGGGCCGAACCACGGGCAGCGTCAGCTCGCCGATCGACGCCGGCGCCGCGGCCTCGACGATGGCGCCCTGCCACGCGTGGCGGCCGACCACGAGGTCCACGGTGCGATCGCCCGGAGCGCTCAGCCGCACGCTTCCCGCCAGCGGATCGTCGAGGTCACCCACCAACACGCGGAAGGAGGCCCGGCCGCCGCGACCGGCGCCCAGAACTCTCCCCCCAGGACACGCGAGTCCACGGTCAGGAGGTCGATGGCGGCCGTCGAGCGGCTCACTCCGTGCACCGCCAGGGCCGCGGCTCCGATGAGCGCGTGGCGAATCCGCTCGCGCTCGAGCCGCGCCACGACCGCGGAGAGCAAACTCACCCGATGATCTCGAGCATGACCCGCGAGCGCCGCCGGCCCGCCTGGCCGGCGCGTTCGAGGCGCCGCCGCGCCTCCTGCGGGTCGATGGCGTGGGCGGCGGCGTGGATGACGATCGCCTCCTGCCCCAGGGCGAGGGCCTCGGCCACGCGTTCGGCGGGCGTCATCCCCCGCAGGCGGGCGATCGCTTCCCGTCGCGCCCGTTCAGCCACGCGGAGCACGCCTCGAGTATAGCCTGGCCGACGTCCGTATCGTGGCCGGTGACGCGATGCGACCGCTCGTCGCGGCCTCACGCCAACCGGGCCCGAGGACGTCGTGGCGCTCGGCTGCGCCGCACCCGGCGGCCCGGCCCGCGAAGCGGCCCGATCGGAGTGCAGCCGTACGCCTCGTCGATGCCGACGCGGGTCGGCGGGGCCCGCGGCGATCCGCTCCGAGCTACTCGACGTATCCCAGCGCTCTGAGCTGCTCGATCCCCTCGGCGTCGGGTACGGTGACCTCGCCCTGGTGCGAATCAAGCCGGGACATGAGCACGAGGTCGGCCTCGTGAAGCATCTCGACCGTGGCGCGCATGGCTTCGAGCCGGTCGCGCCGCTTGGCGGCCAGGTTGGTCCGTTCGGCCGGGTCCGTCCTCAGGTCGAACAGCCATTCCCGCGTGCCGTTCGAGGCCTGGTTGGAGTAGGCGAATCCGCCGTGCTGCAGCCGCAGGACGTCGGGCTTGTGGTCGGCGTGGCTCGGGATGAGCGGGTCGTAGCCGGAGGTGCCGGCCAGGAGCGGGGAGAGTGACGTCGCCTGCAGGCCGTCGGGAGGCGCGATCCCGGCAGCCCCGAGGAGCGTCGGCATCACGTCGAACAGGCGCACCGGCCGCGCGATGCGCGTGGCGGCGTAGCGCGCCCGGGGGAACTTGACGATCAGCGGAACGTGCAGGGTCTCGACGAACAGCCTGCGGTGCAAGGTGCCGCCGTGCTCCCAGAACTCCTCGCCGTGGTCCGACAGCACGATGACCAGCGCGTCGTCCCAGATCCCCTGCTCGCGCAGCAAGGCCTCGATGCGGCCGAACACCCAGTCGGCGTAGCGGATGCCGCCATCGTACAGCGCGACGATGTGCTCCACGTGGCGCGGGTCGCCCGGGTCCACGTTGCTCCAGAAGCGGTCGCGACGGTTCGCGAAGGCGGCATCGCCCGTGAGGTCGCGCTCGCGCAGCGGCAAGCCCTCGACCGGGTGCTCGAGGTAGCGCAGGCGTTCCGCCTCGGGACCGTGCACGTACGGGTCGTGGACGACGTAGTGGTGCAAGAAGAGGAACAGCGGCTTGTCCTCCTGCGCGGCCCGCTCGATGGACGCACGGAGCGGACGCATCGGATCCTTGGCGGAACGGAGGTCGTACCACGGGAACTTGCCCGAGTAGCTCTCGAAGCCGCGACCGAAGCCGAGCTCGGGGCCGACGTTCCCGCCGCCGTGGATCCCGAAGGCGAGGTAGCCGTGCGCTCGCAGGAGTTCCGCGAGCGTCGGGATCTGCGGAGCGAGCGCCGTATTCGGATACTTGTCCGAGTGATTGTAGACCCGGTGCACCGCGGGTGTCAGGCCGGTGAACAGCGACATGTGCGACGGCGCGGTGACGGGTGCTTGACTCAGCGCGTGCTCGAACAGGACGGCCTCGTCGGCGAAGCGGTCCAGGTTCGGGCTGGTGTCCCTGCCGTAGCCGTAGCAGCCGAGGTGGTCGGCGCGAAGGGTGTCGATCGACATCAGGACGATGTCGGGCTGCGACTCGAGACCCAGCAGGGCGCGGAGGTCGGGTGGCTGCGCGTGCGCGGGGGGAGTCGTCGGACCGACGCCGGGCTTCCGGCCGTCTCCCTCGCAGGCCGCGAGGGCCACCACCAGCGAGAGCCCGGCCACGCAGGTCGGGGAACGGGTTCTCCGGCTCGGGATGTGGGAAGCCATGGCGATCGCGGCGTCGGCCATGTTACCCGGGCCCGCCCCCGTCGCGCCGCCTTCATTCGACCGCCCGGTCCCGCGCTATTCTACCGGGCCGACACGATGAGCCTGCGGCCGAGGGACGGGCGTATCGATGCCGCGGAGGCCACGGATGAAGGCTGCTCGAGACCCCGAGAAACGGGGCCGCCCGCGCCATCCTCCCGCTGCCCAGAAGGCCGACGCCGCAGGTCCCCGCTCCCCGCACTCGCTGCGCGTCGCCGCGTGGCTTCCGGGAGCGATCCTCGTCGCGCTGGTGTTGATCGCGTATCGGCCGGTATGGAACGCGGGGTTCATCTGGGACGACGACAAGTACGTCACGAAGAACCCGTTGCTCACCGCGCCGGACGGCCTGAAGCGGATCTGGTTCTCGCTCGATTCGCCCTCGCAGTACTTTCCCCTGACCTACACCGTGTTTCGCTGGGAACGCAGCCTGTGGGGTCTCGATCCCGCCGGTTATCACCGAGTGAACGTCCTGCTGCATGCGCTGAATGCGTTGTTGCTGTGGAGGCTGCTGCGGCGGCTGGACCTGCCGGGTGCGTGGCCCGCGGCGGCGCTGTTTGCCGTGCATCCGGTGCAGGTCGAAACGGTCGCGTGGATCGCGGAAAGAAAGAATCTCTTGATGCTGCTCTTCTGCCTCCTGGCATCCTGGGCCTGGGTCCGGTTCACGGAGCAGCGACGCCGATCGCGGTGGTGGTCCTACTCGCTCGCGCTGTTCTGCTATCTGCTGGCGCTGTTCGCCAAGACGGTCGCGTGCACCCTGCCGGCGGCGTTGTTGCTGATCCTGTGGTGGAAGCAGCGGCCGGTCGATCGGCGGCGGCTGCTCCAGGTCGTCCCGTTCCTGCTGCTCGGCGTGGCGCTGGGGCTCGTGACCGTCTGGTGGGAGCAGGGTCACCAGAGCGTGCGGGGGAAGTTCGAGGAGCTCGGCGCGATCGAGCGCGGATTGATCGCGACCCGCGCCGTCTGGTTCTACCTGGGCAAGCTGATCTGGCCGGCCGATCTGTCCTTCAGCTATCCGCGCTGGACGATCGATGCGACCGATGTCGCGGCCTACGCCTGGCCGCTCGCGGGACTGGCGGCGGCCGGAGCGATCTGGGGCGGCCGGCGCCACTGGGGTCGCGGCGTCGAGGTGGCGGCGCTGTTCTACGTGGCAACGCTGAGTCCGCTACTCGGTCCGTTCATGCTGGCCACGTTCCAGTATTCGTTCGTGGCGGATCACTACCAGTACATGGCGTGCATCGGACCGTTGGCCCTCGCCGCGGCCGGGATCGAGCGAACGGTGCAGTCCGTGGGGAAGCGAGCTCGATTCCCGGCGGTCGCCGTGCATGGGATCCTGCTGCTGGTCCTGGTGATCCTCACCACGCGCCAGGCCGGCACGTATGTCGATCAAGAGACGCTCTGGCGGGCGACGATCCGGCGCAATCCCGGATCGTTTCTCGCCTACAACAACCTCGGGAACCTGGTCTATCGCCGGGGCCAGGCGGACGAAGCGATCGGCTACTACGAGCGAGCGCTGGAGCTTCACCCGGGCGCGCAAGTGACGGCGTTCAACCTGGCCAATGCCCTGCTCGCCAAGGGGCGCTTCGACCAGGCCGCGACCTGGTATCGACGCGCCCTGGAGGCGCAGCCCGCTGCCGCGTACGGCCTGGCCAACGCCCTGTTCGCCCAGCGGCAGGTCGATGAGGCGATCGTCTACTATCGCAAGGCGCTCGAGCTGCAGCCCACCTCGCCCGCGATCGCCACGAGCCTGGGGAACGCCCTGCTGGAGCGGGGAGAGATCGACGAGGCGCTGATCCATCACGCCCGGGCGTTCGACCTCGCGCCGGCGTCGGGGCGCCTGCGCAGCGATCTGGCCACCACCCTCGTGCGCAAGGGCCGGCCGGACCTGGCGATTCCCCAGTACGAAGCCGCGCTCGGCCTCGAGCCGTCGGATGTCACGACGCTCGTCGGTCTCGCCTGGGTGCTGGCCGCGAGCCCGGATGCCGCGCTGCGCGACGGCGACCGGGCGGTCGAGCTGGCGCAGCAAGCCGACCGCCTTTCGGGCGGCGGGTTTCCGCCGGCTCTCAAGATTCTGTCCGCGGCCTATGCCGAAGCCGGGCGCTTTTCCGAGGCGCTCGCGACCGCGCAGCGCGCACTGCAGCATCCGGAGGTCGAGGCCGGGAGTCCCTTTGCCGAGGCGGTACGCGCTCAGATCCGCCTGTTCGAAGCGCGGTCGCCGGTGCGCGATCCGACGCTGGCCGGCTCCGACCCGTGAGCCGCGCAAGCCTGACCCGGCGGAGGACGCGAGCGGGGATTCGCGTCCTCCGCCGGTACGGCACGCGAGCGAAGCGCCGGGAACCTCAGGGGAGCCTGGGGTCTCCCGGCGTCCCCCTTCCGGGGAGGACGCCCGGCGGGTCGTGCGGCCCCCGGGCGTCGCCGGCTAGAAGTTCACGTACAGATCCAGGTCGGCCGCGAGCATCCTCGCCTTCGTGAGCGGGAGGAAGGCGTCGTCCGAGATCTTCGTGACCGTCCAGGGGTCCTTCGACACCAGCTCGAGAACCGGACTGCGTCCCGGTGCCACGGCGTCGTCGGGAATCCGCAGCAGCGTGCCCGTCCCCTGATCCACGTACAGACCGGGGGAGTCGATCTGATCGAACGAACAGGAGACCAAGCCGCGATTGCGGCTCGGCTCGTGCGCCTCGTTTCGCTTGCCCGTCATCACCGGACCCTCCATGATCGGACCCGCTCGACATGAGCCATGCTAAGCGAGCGGCGTGCCAGTTCCCTTCCCAGACGGCAAAGGCACGGGTCAACGGTTCGCCGCATCCTCCTCCGTGCTCGCGTCGGTGACGTGCCCCACCGAACTGTGCCCCGGTGGGACAGCTCCAGGTTCAAGCCATGCGGGATCAACGACTTGGGGAGGGCGGGGAGGATTGCCCCGGCCGCGGCGTTCTGCGGCAGCATCTTGCGCGATCGTCTTGCAGCAACGGAATCCCAGGTGGTAGTTGTGGTGGCTGTGCGCGTCCATCACCCGGCTGCCGTGCCAGTACGGGGCCCGCCAGCGACACCAGTCCTCGTGGGCGTAGTAGCGGTCGAAGATGAACCAGCTTCCCTTCATCTCGGTGTGGCCCAGCTCGCGGCTTCCCGCGCTCGACATCTGCTCCCGCTTCAGCGGCAGGCTCATGTGCTCGGCCGCGTTTCCGTGCAAGTCGTAGACGCCGAGCGCGCTGCGGCAATCCGGGAAGGAGCCCGCGGGGTAGGTGTTCGAGCCGCAGCGGCCAAAGCCCCCGCCGTCGCAGCCCGCGCTCTTTTCGCTCGCCGCCGCACAGGCGCCCTTGCGGTACTGCGGTCCGTAGCTCCACGATTTCCTCGGTTCCTCCACGCGGTTGTGGGCCGACCGCATCGCGCGGATCGCTTCCTCGGGCGTACGCCCCTCGGCCAGGTCGAAGCGGTAGTCCGGCGGCCCGAGGCGGCCGGCGCACGCGCCCTCCCACTCGTGCGCGTCACAAAGTCGCTTGCCCACCGCCTCGCACAGCAGGGCCGCCTCTCGCGCGCGGACCCAGACCACCGGGTAGGCGCACGGGATGTCGGGAAACTCGAACTGGTCGATGCACGCCCGCGCGTCGGCGGGCTGCTCGGACGCCGGGTCGTACAGCGGAGCCATGTAGCGCGCGCCGCAGACCTTGCGCCGCTGCGGATCGTCGTGATCGATTCCCTCCCGGGCCAGCCGGTCGCGGCAGGCCGCGGACGTTTCCGGATGACGCGTGAGCGCCGGGTTCCCCTGGCCGATGTAGTCCGAACCGCCGAAGATCTCGCGGATGCGATCCAGCGACGCCTCGCTCAGGCCGTGCACCTCCCGCAGCTGGCGGAGCAGCGGCTCGTGCTCGGAGCGCACCGGGAGGTCGCCGGCGCCGGGAGCTGGAGGGGTCGACGGCCACACGGCGCAGGCCAGGATCGCCGCGGCACCGAGCCGCTGCCGGAGGCGCATCACGCGCGCTCCCGGCGCGTGAGCAGGAAGAAGTCCCGGTTGTCCGGAAAACCCACGAACCGCGGCACGGCTTGGCCGCCGACCACCTTGTCCAGCACCTTCATCTCGTCGATGAGGTGCTCGATGACCAGCCGCGACTCGACGACGCGGTACACGGCGAGGTACGTGTGCTCGAGGGCGTTCATGTCCAGCATCATCGCGTACGGACACTCGTAGGCTTCGAACACCCGAGCCATCGCCGACGGCGTGGCGGCCGAGAAGTAGCCGTAGAGCAGGAAGGTCCCGTGCGGCCCTTGCTGCAGGCAAATCCCTGCCCGGAGCGTGCGGAGCTTCTTGTCCTGCGATCCCGACCAGTTGCCGGCACCCCATTGCCGAACGAGCGCCCCCGGGCGCGGGCGCCCGTCCACGGGATCGGGCTCAAGGAGCGGGACGCCGTTCTGGCGGGCGAAGCGCACGCGGTCGAGGTCCGCGTCCCGGTCCCGGGTCCACGTGCCCATCCACGTGGTCCCGACATTGTCGACGACCAGGGTCGACAACCCCGGTTGCAGCTTGCTCAGGATCGTTCCCTGCTCGATGAACCCGTAGTGGCTCGCATGATTCACCTGGGCCAGCTGGCCCGCGTTGAACGCGCCGTGGGAACGCTTGAACCCGCCGGTGAACGTGGCGACGGCCCGCGCGGCGTCGGCGGGGTTCAGCATGCCGACGCGCACCAGAGGCGCGACGGTGCCGATGCCGTCCGGTCCCGGCAGCGCGCCGTCCCGCATGGAGTCGGGCGCGCGCTCGGACCAGCCGACGCGAGGATGCTCGGTCCCCAGCGCGAAGCCGAGGTCGAGCTGCACCAGGTCGAAGGCTACCACGTAGACCAGCGACGACTCCTCCTTGGCGTCGAGCGGCGCGACCCGTGACGCCTGGCGGTCCACGACCTCGCCCGCCACGAGCATCGGGCTCAGGGCGCTGAGGAGCACGCCGGGCGCACCTTCCACCTCGTACCAGCGCCCGACGACGATCCTGCCGCCGGGCTCGCGGGCGACGGTCAAACCGAGCCCGAGCGGCTCGAGCTGGCGGTCGGCGGCGTCCGGTGCGAGCTGGGGACGTGGCGGCACCCCGGCGCCGGCCTGGGTCTCGGCCGTGCGATCGCCGGACAGACGCGCTTTCTTCCGGAAGCTGTTGCGGAACATCGTGTCCTTCACGAGCGACGTGATCTTCTCTCCGCCCCAGACGCGGTCGCGCAAGAACTCCGCGGCCACCTCCTTCGGCGTTCGCCGCCCCTCGGTGCGGTTGCGCAGGTGGAGCCGACCGCCGCACAGAGCGGCGAAAGGCCGGCCGCCCGCACGCGCCTCGGCCAGCGCTCCGCGCGGCCCCGCGCCCCACAGCTCACAGTGCATCCGCTCGTCGAGGCGTTCGAGCCACAGGCCGCCCGGCGCGTCGGCATCGAGCCGCAGGCGCAGGCCGGTCGGGTCGGAGTTTTCGAGGTGGTAAACCTCGGGGTCGCCGCCGCCGATCCAGTCGAGGCGCACCAGGAACCAGGCGTTCGACGCGGGACTGAGATCGATCAGCGTGACGACACCCTCGCGCCCCGCTCCGTTCCGGAACGGGACCGCGGTCACGTGCCGCCTGGGCTGCAGCTCGACCACCGACTTGGCGCGGCGCTCCGCGTAGGCGATGCGCTGGCTGGCAGGAATCTCCCGCGGCCCGGGGCCCGGCGCGACGGGTGGCGGCTCGGCTGCCGCCTCCGTCTCCCCGTTCGCCACCACGGGCTCCTGCGCAGCCGGTGCCGGCTCGCCGGCCGGATTCGGGCCGGCCTCCAGCGCGACGGCGTGCTCCGGGGACGGCGGCTCGGGCTCCCGGGCGACCGGTGCCGGAGCGGCGACCGCATCCGGCTCCGACTCCGCCACGCCGTGCAGCGCGGTCGGTGGCCCGGCTTCGAACGCCGCCGGGACGCGCGACGCGTCGGATCGTTCGGCGTCGGCGGCGGCGAACGGGACTCGTGGCCGCCGCCGCAGGCCGAAAGCGACACGATCGCGGCGATCGCGAGTGCTGCGGCGCCCGCTGCGTGCAAGGAGGGCACACGCGGTCGGCGGTGATGAACGGAGGAGGACATGAGTCGCGGAGCGCGAGAACGCAGCCTGACGTGACAGTGTAGCGTCTCGATTGACCGAGGACCAATCTTGACGGCGCGACATCCCACTCCCACAATCGACGCGAAGCTCGAGGGTCGCTCGGCGGCTCGAGGGAAGAATGTTCCGATCGGCGCTCGCCGGCCTGCTCGTGGCTCTGGTGCCGCAGCCGCACCCCCCCGCGGTGATCGCGCCACCGGAGGAGGTGCGCGTGTTGACCGTGCCGACCCGACCGGCCGACGCCCTCACCGGCTCGCAGTTCGCGCAGCGCACGCTCGGGTGGAGCGGGCGGCAGCGGCAGCGCGCCGCCGTGGCCGAGCTGCTCCAAGGGAACGTTCCCGACTTCCTGCGCGTGTTGCGCGCGGTCCCGGTCAGCTACACGCGGCTGGACGGCTCGCGCGTCGAGGGCCTGGTCTGGATCATGCCGGACTATCTGGCCATCGGCTCGAGCGAGGATTTTCTCTACATCCCGCTGACGCTCCCCAGCGCGACGGCCGTGGCCAACGCCTGGGGCTTCGTCCTTCCGACGAGCAAGCTCGTGGACGACATCTACGCCAACGCCGACCACCGCCTGACGCCCGAGCCGATGAAGCCCGGCCCCCGGATGCGCTCGAGCGCCTACTTCCTCGAGCATCAGCGCCGGATCGACGCCCAGCGCGGGGAGATCCCGCCGGGCACGCTGCTGACCGGCCACAAGAAGGACGTCGTCCTGACCAACCGCCTGGCGGAGAAAGCCGGGCGGATCGCGATCTACGGCTGGCACCGCAAGGATGGGGATCCGATCCAGCCGCTCAGCATCGTGCACGGCGCGCGCTATGCCGACTACAGCCACGGGGCGCGCATGGTGTGGAACCGCGTGTGGGTCGGGGGGCGGATGCGCTCGATCTTCGACGTGCTGCAGGACCCCGACCTGGCACCGGCCTTCACCTACGAGGGCACGATCCGGTTCCCCCGCAAGCTGATGCACGCGGACGGCGAGCCCTGGGCCGAGTGACCACGCCCTCGGTCGGCGGACGAGGCGAGGGTCGTGACGCCGGCGCGCGCTCGGGCCGGACCCGTGGTCCAGGCCGGGTCGGAGCGCGACCCCGGGTCCCCGTGGGCCGGCCCCGGGATCGAGCGCTCGGTGCGTTCGCAGGACGACCGATCGGCGTCGCCGAGCGCGGTGGCGAGCGCCTCCGGTTCGAGTCCATGACGGCTTTGCTCCGGTTCTCACGCAATGCCGGTCGGGAGCCGACCAAGACCGAGTGGGGATCCCACGATCGCCTCCTCGGGACACGAGCCGGGGGGCGCCGCGAGCGCGGTGCCGGCCGCGACGGAGGACGTGATGAAGAACCGAGGACGGATCACGCGGTGCATCGTGGCCTCGATGCTGATCGGCGGGATGGCCGAGGCCGCGCTGCTGGTCGACACGGGCCCGGGCGGGACGAGCTCGATCGGCGCTCCTTCGCTGTTCCTGGGCGGCGGGCACTTCCAGGATCTGGCCGGCAAGTTCACGCTGGCGAGCCCGGCGACGCTCGATTCGGTCGAGGGCTGGATGGTCGGCGGCACCGGGAACCTCGCGGTCGTGATCCGCGCCGACGGCGCCGTCCCCGGTGACCCGATCTTCTCCAGGGTCTACGCCGTGGACGACCGGTTCAGCGCCGGCTGGGAGGTGTTCCCGGACTACTACGTCTCGCTCCCGGCGGGGACGTACTGGCTGTCGTTCGAGCCCAGCGTCGGATCGGGCCTGCAGCGCTCGATGCCGCTCGGGGCCACGGCTCCGCTCGCGAGCTACGCCTACCTGGGCGACGGGAACCCCGGCTGGATCGAGCTTTCGCCGAACCCGGGACTGGGGATGCGCGTTTCGGGCGGGCCCTTGGTCACCGCGCCGTTCGGAACGGCCTCGCGCACGATCGTGGACGCGCCGTCCAAGGACTCCGACATGACCCTCGGCGGCGACAGCGACGTCGAGACCTTCGGCTGGGATTTCACGGCCGGCGATGGCTGGGCGATCGGCCGGGGGACGATCTTCGCCAACGGGCTGCAGGCCGGCGCCGAAGCGGTCAACTCCCAGGCCTACAACGCCGCGCGCGCCGTGGCCTGGCGCAGCTTCCAGAACACCGGCGCGAGCACGGTCTCGCTGCGCGTCAACGCGACACTCCTCGGAGAGTTCGCGGCGTTCGGCGGCACGGTCAGCCTGAAGGCATGGAGCGGGATCTACGCCCTGGACGCCGCCTCGTTCTCGAGCACGATCGCCGCCAGCGGCAAGACCGCGCCGGAGTTCCTGCTCGGCGGCAACGCGCTGAGCGGCACCGTCGGCGCCCAGGACCGTCCCTCGCTCGCCGTGCTGTTCCCGCCGGCGGCGCGCCTGGGCAGCGACACCGAGCTGGTCCCGTTCTCGTCCGGCTCGGTCAGCGTCCCGATGCAGACCGGCCTGTTCTCGCTCGCCCCGGGCCAGGTGTTCACGCTGCTGTTCGACGTAACGGCCCTGGCCTCGGGCACGGGCGGCGGGAAGACGAGCTTCATCGACACGCTCAAGCCGGCGGCCGTGCTGTTCACGGACGCCGGTGGCGGCCCGGTCCCCGGGATCCAGGCCCTCGGCGCCACGCTGTCCGTGGGCGAGGCGAGCTTCCTGCTGTGGGACGATCGGGAAACGCTCTCGTGGCAGGCCGCGCTGGGAGCGACGCAGAGCCGGCTGGTCCGCGGGACCGAGGCCGGTCTGCCGGGCCTGCTGAACGCGGCGATCGACTCGTGCCAGCGGTACCAGGGGAGCGCGACCTCCAGCGGGCCGATCCTCAGCGAGGAGCCGCCGCCCGGCACGCTCTACTGGTACCTGGCCGTGGGCGTCAACGGCGCGATCGTGGGCGGGGCCGGCGACGCGACGCTCGTCGGGCGCGTCGTGAACTCCTCGGGCCCGTGCTTCTAGGAGTTCGCGAAGCGATCGGCCATGCCGGAAGCGCGAATCGGGCCGTGGTTCGCGCCCGCCCGCCACGACAGCTGTCGGGACCCGTCGAGGTCTCGTGGGAGATCGAGGTCCGCACCGGTTGCGCCGAGGGCCCGTCACGGGTCCTCGCCCGCCGCGCCCTGTCCGGTCAGCTGCTCGCGGTAGAATGACCGCATGTCACGAGCCGCCCTCGACGAGCAGATCGCGCGCTACCGCCGGATGACGGGCGAGGAGCGGCTGGCGATCGCGCTGCGGCTGCACGAGCTGGCGTGTGACGTCGCGCGGGCGGGGATCCGCACGCGCCATCCGGACGCCACCGACGCCGAGGTCGAGCGGAGGCTGCGGGCACGCCTGGCGCTCGTGCGATGACCGAGCGGGAGCTGCTGGTCGACTGTCTGAGGCGGCTCAATCGCCTGGGCGTTCCCTACATGCTCACGGGATCGATGGCGAGCAACTTCTGGGGCGTTCCGCGGACGACCCACGATCTCGACTTCGTCCTCGCCCACGAACGGAAGCACGCGGCCCGGATCGTCGCGGCGTTCGCCGATGATTACGACGTCGACGAGGTCTCGGTTCTCGGCTCGCTCGACGCGCCCTACGTGTTCAACGCGATCGATCGGCGCTCCGCGCTCAAGATCGACTTCTGGACCCTCCGGCAGGACGAGTTCGAGCGGCAGATGTTCGCGCGGCGGCTCGAGGTGGCTCTGTTCGGGGAGCCCGCCTGGATCGCCACCGCCGAGGACACCCTGCTGCACAAGCTGCTCTGGAATCGCATCACCCCGTCGGAGCGTCAGCTCGGTGACGCCGCAGGAATCGTCGCGGTCCAGGGGCCCGCCCTCGATCGGAACTACCTCGATCGGCGGGCGCGCGAGCTGGATCTCGGAAAGGCGCTCGGCGATCTGCTGGAGGGCAGGATCCGGCCCAAGGGCACCTGAGCGGCCGGCGGCGACGTGCGGGGCCTGTGGGGGCGCCTCGTGCCGGCCACCCGCGGGGAAGGGGCCGCTCGTTCCGGCCCGCCCGGGCGTGAAGCCGCGTCCGGCGGCAGGATCGTCGGGCGGGTCGCCGCGCCGCCCGACTCTGCCCGTGCCGACCGGGCCGGAAGCGGCCGGCCGGCGCGACCGGCGCGTGCCGGCCTGAAACCCCGACCCCGTGCCGGTCGTTTAAGACTGGTGTTGAACCCAAAACGGCCGGTCCGCGTGCTGCGGGAGCAGCGACGGGGGAGCAGGACGATGAGAACGACGCGGCTTGGGCTGGTTTCGCTGGTTCTGGGGCTGGCGGCCCCGCTCGTCACGCCCGTGCCGGCGGCGACGCGGATCGAGAAGGATCTGGCCCTCGCACCCGGCGGCCGGCTGATCCTGGACGCCGACGCGGGCGAGATCTCGGTCACGGGAGGCTCCCCCTCGGGGGTCCACCTCGTGATCACCTCGGACCGGGACGACCTCGAGCAGCGGTTCGCGTTCACGTTCGAGGAGCGGTCGGGAGAGGTCGAGATCGCGGCCGAGCGCAAGGGCAAGGACGGCCTGCTCGGGTTCTTGAGCGGCTGGAGCTTCGGCGGCCAGATCAAGTTCGAGGTTCGGGTCCCGACCGCGACGTCGCTCCGGCTCGACACCGCCGGCGGATCGATCCGCGTCGCGGCGGTGGAGGGCGCGGCCGAGCTGGACACCTCCGGCGGCTCGATCGAGGTGCACGACCTCGCGGGCGACCTGCTGGCGGATACTTCCGGCGGGTCGATCCGGATCGCGCGCGTCGGAGGCGACGTGACGGCGGACACCTCGGGCGGGAGCATCCATGTCGAGGAGGTCGACGGCCGGGCGAGCGCCGATACCAGCGGCGGCTCGATCCGGATGCGCGCGATCTCGGGCGACGTCGTGGCCGACACCTCCGGCGGATCGATCCACGTCCAGGATGCCGGCGGGCGCGTCGAGGCCGACACTTCGGGCGGCTCGGTCGAGGTCTCCTTCACGCCGGGCAACGCGCGGGGCGGCGCGCTCTCGGCGTCGGGCGGCGGGGTGACCGTGACGCTCGATCCGGGCGTCGGCCTCGAGATCGACGCCGAGGCCTCGGGAGGCAGGGTCGCTTGCGACCTGGCCGTGGCGGGGCGCGGGCAGCGCTCCGACTCCAGCCTGCGTGGCCCGCTCGGCTCCGGCGGCGAGCCGTTGCGGCTGCGCTCGTCCGGCGGCTCGATCCGCATCCGCTCGTTGTAGCGGATCGGACCCCGCTCCGGGATGAGCGGTGGCGGCGCCCATCGGGAACGAGCGCCCGTGCCCGATGCGGGAGTGCGGCACGGGGCGGCCGGCCCCGAGCCGACGCTCGCGCTTCGCGGTAAACTTCCCCGGGGCAGGACCCGGGAGAACCCGTCATTCGTACGCACGCTGCGCGCATCCTTCTCGGCGCCGCGGTGGCGATCGCCGGCGGGGGCGTGGCGCGCGCCGATGCGATCGTGACGTTCGACGCCGGATTCGAGGGCTGGATCGGCCCCTCCGGAGCGGGCGGGTTCACCGTGATCGAGCCGACGGGCGGGAACCCCGGCAAGCACCTGCACACGGTGTTCCAGGACTTCGGCATCACCTTCCGCAACTCGACCCACCCCGAGTTCATCGGCGACTACGGCGCGACCCGCACGGTGACGCTCGCGATCGACGTCAAGGTCGAGTCGATCAGCTTCTTCGGCAGCCCGGTCTCGCGGCCGTGGCTCGTCGACCTCAGGGACTACGACGATCCGTGGCCGGGCTACCCCTACAAGTCCGTCTGGTACAAGTTCGCCGACGTCTCGCAGGCCGCGAACTCGTTCTGGAAGACGTACGCGGTGACGATCGACGACACCGCGAGCGAGACCCTGCCGCCGGGCTGGGGCGGGACCGGCTACGAGGACCCGGTGACCTTCGAGCCGACGCTGCCGCCGGGGACGACGTTCGCGGACGTGCTCGCCGGCGTGGACGAGATCGCCTACACCACGTTCGAGCCGGGGTTCTTCTACGGCGAGACCGCGTTCGACATCCGGCTCGACGACATCTCGATCTTCAAGGGGCCGCCGCCGATGCCGGGCGCGACGTCGGGACTCCTGCTCGGCAGGTCGCCGGTCACACCGAGCGCGCTCGTGCTGTCGTGGGCCGCGAGCTGCGGCACCGACGTTTTGACCTACGGGATCTACGAGGGCGCGCTCGGCTCCTGGGCGAGCCACGCGCGCATCGACTGTTTCGACGGCGGCTCCGACCGCAGCGAGACCGTCACGCCGGCCGCGGGAGACCGCTACTACCTCGTCGTCCCCCTGGGCTCGACGGCCGAGGGCTCCTACGGGACCGACTCCTGGGAGGTCGAGCGGCCGCCGGGACTGTCCGCCTGCCGCGCGGACCAGGACGTGTCGCCGTGCTTCTGAAGCCGGCCGGCCCGGGGGCGATGCTGCTCGCGCTCGCGGGCTCCGTGCTCGCGGCGGCGGGTGCCGGGTCCGCACGGACGGCATCCGCCGCCGATCCGGCCGCCGCCGGTTGCACGTGCGCCGCGGCGAAGGCCGCCGGTGGCTGGTGCGATGAGCACGAGCTGGGCTACGTGGCCGGGGTGGAAATCCGCTCGGAGATCCTGTTCGACGCGGTCGATGCCCACGGCCACGACCTGGACCTCGCCACGTTCACCTGCCCGGAGTGCAGGAGCGCCATCGAGTCGGACGGATTCTGCAGCGAGCACCGCATCGGTTTCGTCGGCGGGCAGGCCTACTTCTCGAAGCTCACCTACCTGCTGGCCCGCGGCGAGCTGCGGTCGCCGGGCGAGATCGCCTGCCCCGTCTGCCGCCGGAATGCGGAGAGCCACGGCTTCTGCAGCTCGTGCGGGGTCGGGATGGCCGGGCACGTCGCGGTCCGGGGCCGTCCGGCCTACGACGAACTCGAGCGCGAGATCCGCATCCTCGAAGCCGCCGCGGAGGCGGCCAAGCGTTGCGGCCACTGCGGCGCCGCGGCGCTCGGGAACTCGACCTGCCCTTACTGCAAGATCTCGTACTCCGGGGGCGTTGCCGTACCCGCCGCGGTGCCGGAGCCGAAGTAGCGGCTCCTCACTGGCCGCAGGTATTCACGATGCTCTTGCTGGTCATGCTGCACTGGCCGGAGTGGCCGCCCGTGGGTCCCGTGCGCTGGCCGCCGCTGCCGTCGAGCCCCCAGGAGCCCTCCACGGTCGACGCGTTGTCGGCGAGCACGAGGTACCACAGGAAGCCGCCTGGCGCGGGGGCGGGGATGCCGGTCAGCACCTTGGGCGGCGCGACGATCGCGCACTGTCCGATGCCGGGTGCCTGCAAGTTGTAGACGCCGCCGAGTGCCGCCGGCAGGTCCGAGTCGAGACCGTAGACGATGTGGTAGCGGGCCGCGCCGAGGCAGTTGACGTTCCACGAGAACGACAGGCGCGCTCCGTCCGGGAATCCGGGAAGCTTCTCCAACAGCAGGCCGTTCACCCCGGGGGGGGCGAAGGTCTGACCGGCGTAGTTCGTCGGCGTCGCGTTCCCCGTCGTGCCGCCCTCGAACAGCGATCGAACGCCGTCGGTCGGGAGCTGGCCCGAGGTGAACGAGAGCGTGTCGTAGGGGAGGCTGCCGTAGCGGATCGTGTCGGCGACCTTCGAGAAGAAGTCGACAGCGTCCGGGCCGCTGAGGGTGCAGTTGGGGAGCGGTGCACCGGGCAGCGCGGCGAACGCCGGCGTCGCCACCAGGTAGCGCTTGTTCGCGGTGCTCCCCGTCACGTTCGGACAGGCGTCCGAGGCCTTGCCCGTCGCCACGCTCGAGACGCCGGCGCTGCCGACCCCTCCCTCCGCCGCACCGCCGTTGGACTCCAAGAGCTCGATGAACTGGATGGTGCCGCTGGCGTTGCTGAAGACCTCGTGGACGTCCCACGTGTGCGCGCCGGCGAAGACGGGCTGCGAAGCGCAGACCGCGGCGCCGACGGCGATCCACCAACGCCCGGACGACGAACGCTTACGTTCCATGGCTCGACCTCCCAGTCTCCCAGGAGCATACCGCGAACTTCCCGCCGCGGCAGGTACCTTCGGGCGGCACCGCCCCGGCGAGTGGATCACGTGGAGCCGGCGTTCGTCCCTTCCGGAAGCGACGCCCCGCGAAAACGGTCGCCGAGCGGCCGGAGTTCGGCGCAACACCGATGCGGCGCGGCGAGGCGGGGCAAGAACACCGGTCGCTCGGGCCCCGGCCGCGCTTTGTCGACCTGGTACAGATCGTCGAGTCGGTCGCCCAGTGTTCCACCATCGATTCGACCGTCCGCGACCGGTCCACGTTCGTCCCCGAGTCTCGCACCCTGCGTCTCGCGCCTCGCCGGGACCCGCCGAGACGTCGGGCGAGCCGCCCCGCCGATCCACCGCGGCCTTCGCGGCCGGAGCGGGCGCGGTGTGGCAGAATGACGCGGCATCCGCCGCCCGGCGGCGGTTTTCCGGAGGACCGATGGAGCGACATCCGCTCAACCCCGACGCCCACAACCTGGAGGACGCGTTCTTCGCCGACGAGAACCGCAGGCTGCTGCAGCGGCTGCGGGAGAAGGGCGAACGAGAGGCCCAGCTGGCGGAGCTGCGCCAGGTCATGCCGCGGGCCGACGACGCGATGCTCGACCACTTCCTCGCGCTGGGGATCCGCGCCGAGACGGCGCTGGCGGTCGTGCTCGTCCCGCTCGCCCTGGTGGCCTGGGCCGACGGCGCGGTCGAGCCGCGCGAGCGGGAGGCGATCCTGCGCGCGGCCGAGGGGCGGGGCCTGAAGGCCGGCACGCCGGCGCGCGAGCTGCTCGAGTCGTGGCTCGGGCGCAAGCCGGGAAAGGACGTCGTCGACGCGTGGAGGCGCTACGTGCGCACCGTCGGGACGGACCTCAGCGTGGACGAGCGGCACCGCGTGCGCGAGGAGATCCTCGGCATGGCGCGCGGAGTCGCCGAGGCCGCCGGGGGCTTTCTCGGACTGACCTCGAAGGTCTCGGCCGCGGAGCGGGCCGTGCTCGAGGATCTGGAGCGAGCGCTGTCGTAGCGACGAACGTGGAGCGAGCCATGGGAAAGAAGGACCCGCGCGTCGACGCCTACATCGCCGAGGCGGCACCGTTCGCCCGGCCGATCCTCGCACACCTCAGGCGCGTCGTGCACCGCGCCTGCCCCGAGGTCGAGGAGACGATCAAGTGGGGCATGCCCAGCTTCGAGTACCGCGGGATCCTGTGCGGCATGGCCGCGTTCAAGCGGCACTGCACGTTCGGCTTCTGGAAGTCGAAGCTGATGGACGACCCGCACGGCGTGCTCGAGGCGGCCGGCAAGACCGCGATGGGCAACCTCGGCTGCGTCAGCCGCCTGTCCGATCTTCCCGCGCAGCGCCTGTTGACCTCGTACGTCAAGCAGGCGGCGAAGCTCAACGAGCAGGGAGTCAAGCTGCCGGCGACGGCGCGGGCCAAGCCCAGGCGCGTGACGGTTCCCGCCGACCTCAAATCGGCGCTGGCGCGGAACAAGAAAGCGCGCGCGACCTTCGAGAGCTTCCCGCCGTCGCACAAACGGGAGTACGTCGAGTGGGTGACCGAGGCCAAGCGCGAGGAAACGCGCGTGCGGCGCCTGAGGACCGCGGTGCAGTGGATGGCCCAGGGCAAGTCGCGCAACTGGAAGTACACCTGCTGAGCGGCCCGCCGCTCTAGACCTGTCGCCAGGCCCTCGAGGGATGTCATGCGGACTTCGCGGGTGCTCGTCCCCGCCGCTCTGGCGCTCGTTCTCGGCTTCGGTTGCCTGCCGGCGCAGGCCGGCAGCGGGACCGGGGGTTCGAGATCCGGGGCATCGCCTTCGTCGAAGGCGGCGCGAAGGGCAGGAGCCGGCTCGCGAAGTACCTCGAGAGAATGCGTGCGACGTGGCCCCAGGCCTTGTCCGGATCGCCGTCGTGGTACTCGGGTCCGTTCGAGGCCTACAAGGTGACGTACCTGCCGCTGGTTCTGCTGCTCGACCGCGCCGGCCGGATCGTGGAGGTGAACCCGCGCGGCCCGCGGCTCGACCGGGCCGTGGAGCAAGCGCTGGCGGCGGAGCCTTGATGCGGCACGAGCGGGGGTGCAGCGATCGCGGCGGCGATGCGCGATCGGGGATGGGCGGTAGAATCCGCCCGGCGAATCGCGCCGCACGATGACGAACCGACGCTCGCGCAAGCGGCGCCAGCAAGGCGCGCCGGCCACGACCACGCGCCCTCGGCCCCCGGTCGCGCCGCCCCGGCCGGCCGCGACCGCCGTCGTGGGAGCGGGCGCGAGGCCGCGGATCGTCCTCGCCGCGCTCCTGGCGGCGGCGACGCTCGCCGCGCTCTGGCCCGTCGTGGGCAACGGCTTCGTCAACTTCGACGATCCCACCTACGTCACCGACAACCCGCACGTCCGGCAGGGGCTGGGCGGAATCGGCTGGGCGTGGACCGCGACCCGCGCGGCGAACTGGCACCCCCTGACCTGGATCTCGCACATGCTCGACTGGCAGGTCCATGGCGCCGAGCCGATGGGACACCACCTGACGAGCCTGATGCTCCACCTGGCGAGCGTGCTGCTGCTGTTCCTCGCGCTCGATCGCCTCACCGGCTCGTCCGGCAAGAGCGCGTTCGTGGCCGCCGCGTTCGCGGTGCACCCGCTGCACGTCGAGTCCGTGGCGTGGATCGCCGAGCGCAAGGACGTGCTGAGCGGCCTGTTCTGGATGCTCGCGCTGCTCGCCTACGCCCGGTACGCCAGGTCGCCCCGCGCATTCTGCCTGCTCCTCGTGGCGCTCGTCCTCGCGCTCGGCCTCGCCGCGAAGCCGATGCTGGTCACGCTGCCCTTCGTGCTGCTGCTGCTCGACGTGTGGCCGCTCGGCCGGTCCAGCGCGGCGGGGAAGGGAGCGTGGCGGCTCGTGGCCGAGAAGATCCCGCTGTTCGCGCTCGCCGCCGCCTCGTGCGTCGCGACCGTCGTGGCGCAGCGGGCGGGAGCGACGGTGGCGCCGTTCGCTCGCTACTCGCTCGTCGAGCGACTGTCGAACGCGGTCGTCTCCTACGTCGGCTATCTCGGCAAGCTGTTCTGGCCGGTCGACCTGGCCGTCTACTACCCGCACCCGGGGAGCGCCCTGCCGGCGTGGAAGGTCGGCGGATCGGCGCTGCTGCTGATCGCGATCACGGTCGTCGCGCTCCGGCTGCGCCGCGGCCGGCCCTACCTCCTGGTCGGCTGGCTGTGGTACCTCGGCACCCTGGTCCCGGTGATCGGCCTGGTGCAGGTCGGGGCCCAGGCGATGGCCGACCGCTACACCTACCTGCCGGCAATCGGCATCTTCCTCGCCGTCGCCTGGGGCGTTCCCGACGCGTGGCAGGCGCTCCGCTCGCGGCGCCCGCGTCCGGGCACGACGGCCGAGTCCGGGGCGCGGGCTGCCGCGGGGAGCGCCGGTTCAGCGGGTGCGGAGCGCACGGCAATGTGGATCGCGGCGGCCGTGACCGTGATCGTACTGGCCGCCGGTGCACGGGTGCAGACGCGCTACTGGAAGGACTCGCGGACGCTGTTCGAGCGCGCGCTCGCCGTCACCGAGAACAACTTCATGGCGCACAACAACCTGGGAATCGTGCTCGCCGAGTCGGGGCAGGCTCCGCAAGCGATCGAGCACTACCGGGCGGCGCTGCGCATCCGCCCCGACTTCGCGAACCTGCACGTCAATCTCGGCACCGCCCTGCGCGGCCAGGGGCGAGGCGACGAGGCGCTCGTGCATTTCGCCGAGGCCGTACGCCTCGACCGTAACCTGCTCGAAGCCCAGTACAACTACGGCCTCGTCCTCGGCTACCAGGGCCGGCTCGACGAGGCGATCGCGCACTACCGCGAGGCGCTGCGGATCGACCCCAGCCACGCGCTCACGCACAACAACCTGGGGAACCTGCTGGGCCAGCAGGGCGCGGTCGACGAGGCGATCGAGCACTACCATGCGGCCGTGCGGCTGAAGCCCGACTTCGGCCTCGCCTACTCGAACTTGGCCGGCGCCCTGGTCTACCAGGGACGCGTTGCCGAGGCGCGCACGGCGGTGGAGCAGGCGCGGCGCTTCGGCTACGAGCCGCCCGCGCCCGTCATCCAGGCGCTGTGGCCCTAGGGTCCCGCGTCGGGAGTCCGGCGTCGATTTCGGCGAGTCATCGGCGGCGACGACAGGGCGCACCGACGATGCGATCCCGGGAAGGATGGCGAGGAGGTCCAACGCAGCCGGCGCCGTCGAGGGCCGGCGAAATCGGTGGCGGATTCCCGACTCGGGAACCGAGCATTGTCGATGGACCTCGAGAGCTCTCGGCTCGAGTGAGGGTTTTCATGCTGGCTGGCAGCGCGGACACCGGGGCCGGACGCACCACCGGCTCGGCCTCGACCTTCGCGCTCACGCCCGGGGTCGCCGCGGCGAGGTGGCCGCCGACCACGACGATCAGCTCGCCGCGCGGGAGGGGGATCCAGCCCTCGCGGCCGAGCGGCACGCTCGCGACGAGCACCGCGCGCTGCTCCGGCTCGTGCTCGAGGCCGAAGGGCGCCGGCGCGGGCGACTCGGCGACGAAGTTGCGCCACAGGGCGTGGAGGCCCGGCGCGCGAACCTCCTCCCCCGCGGCATGGCGCCGCACGTCGCTGTGGGCGAAGAGAGCCTGCCCGTCGCAGTAGACGAAGTTCGCCGGCCCGAGAGCGCGGACGGCCGCGGCGAAGCGGCTCACGATCTCGAAGCGGGCGGCGAGCGGCGGGGGCCCCTCCGCGCCGAGCCACAGCTCGTCGAGCTCGCCCAGCAGATGGCAGAAGGCGCGCTCCGAATCGGTCTCGCCGATCGGGCGGAAGCGCCCCGTGCGCAGGGCGCCGTCGCGCAGCTCCAGGTTGCCGTTGTGGGCGAAGACGTGCAGCCGGCCGCCCAGCTCGCGGGCGTAGGGCTGCGTGTTCCGCAGCCCGCGCCGGCCCTGCGTCGCCTGGCGGATGTGGCAGACGAACAGGTCGCTCGCGAGCCGGCGCTCGCGCAGGAAGCGCAGCAGCGCGCTGCCACACGCCGGCTCCGCCTCGCGGAAGACGCGGGCCTCGCCGTCCTCGTAGCAGGCGACGCCCCAGCCGTCTCGATGCGGTCCCGACAGGCCGCCGTGCCGCGCCAGCTCCCGCAGCGAGACGTGGATCCCCGTCGGACGGCTGCTCGAGACCGCGAGAAGCTCGCACACGAGGCCCAAGCTAGGGTGCGCCCGCTGCGGTTTCCAGCCGACCTGGCGGACCCTGCCCCGTCCTCCGGCAGCCGGCGCCCCGGCCGGCTTCGACGCCCCGCTACTTCGCCGCCGCCTCGGCGGCCGCGAGCAGGAGCTGCGGGTCGAGCCGCACCCGGTAGTCCGGGTTCGCGTACTGGAACTCGATCCGCCCCGACCGGCCCACGAGGAACACCGCCGGCACCGGCAGCAGATGGTGCGTCTCTCCGGAGGCCTCCTCGAGGTCGATGCCGTACCCCGCGAGCGTCTTCAGCGTGGCATCGTCGACCTTGTAGGCGATGCCGAAGGCCCTCGATGCCGTCATCTTGCTGTCGGACAGCAGCGCGTAGCCGAGCTTGTTCTTCTCCAGGCTCGCGCGCAGCTTCTCCGGGCGGTCCGGGCTGATGGCGAGGATCCGGTACCCGAGTTCGACGAGTTGTGGGGCGATGCCCTGCAGTTGACCCAACTGCCTGTTGCAGAAGGGTCACCACCCGCCGCGGTGGAACACCAGGATCGCCGGCTTGCCGCTCGTGCCCTGGCGCAGGTCGAACGGCGTGCCGTCGGCCGACGTCAGCGTCAGCGCCGGGACCTCCGCGCCGACGAGCAGCGGTCGGATCTCCGCCGCCGAGGCGGCGGGGTCGGCGGGCAGCGCGGCACCGCTCGCGCACAGGACGCCGAACAGGAGCACCAGATGACGGGCGAGTCGCATCGCTAGAACCTCCCGCGGTCTCCACTCGGGACCTCCGGGCCCCGGGGCCTCCCGACGAAGCCTACCACGGCTCGTGGCGCGGTCGTCGCCGACGGCAGACCGGCGCCCGGGAGGCCGACGCTGCGGTTTCGCCAGACCTCGGTCGAGACGTTGCCCTCCGAGTCCTGCGCGATCGAGAGTCTCACGGCGATCCAACGACCCGATGGAAGCCGATCCGTTGCTCCGCTGTTGCTCCAGGGATCGGCGGAACCGATAATGCTCGAATGTTCTCCGGTGATCGACAGCTCGTCGAACGCCTCCGGCGACACCTCGGAGCGAAGCCGGAGATTCTCGAGGCCTACCTGTTTGGATCGCAGGCCCGGGGACGTGCGCAGCCGCACAGCGACGTCGACGTGGCGGTCTATGTTGATCCCGGACGCCGCCCCATGGCTTCCCCCGTGGGCGACGCGGCAGAACTGACGGCCGAACTCGTCAGGCTGCTGCAGCGCAACGACGTGGATGTCGTGGTCCTCAATCGGGCGCCGCCGCTGCTGTACCATCGGGTTCTACGGGATGGCTTGCGGCTGTTTGCGCGAGACGCGCGGGCGACGACGACGCGAGAGGGCCGAGCTCTTTCCCGGTACTGCGACTATCTACCTCATGTGCGCAAGATCGACATCGCTCACGCGGCGCGGATCGAGAACGGGAGCTTCGGGCGATGAGCCCGGGAGAGCTCGACGCGTCGATCGTACGGCGGCACTTGCTGGCGCTCGATCAGGCGCTCCAGACCCTGAGAAGACACCAGGGTCGTCCCGTTACGGCGTTGCAGTCCGATCGGGAGGAACGTTGGGTGGTGGAGCGAGGTCTGCAGTTGTGCACCCAGAACGTGCTCGACGTGGCAACGCACCTTGCCGCGAGCGCCGGACGGGACGTTCCGGACTACGGGACGGCCATCGACCGGCTCGCCGACCTCGGCGTCCTGCGCGACGACTTCGCGGCGCGCCTTCGACCGCTGGCCGGCTTCCGCAACGTGATCGTCCACGGCTACCTGGACGTGGACCTGGAGATCGTCCACCGTTTGCTCAACGAGCGCCTCGACGACTTCGCTGAGTTCGCGCGCCAGGTGAGCGGCTACCTCGACTCTCGCGCCGAAGCGTAACCCTCGCGCCCGCGCCGCCCCGGTTTCCAGCCCTGACGCGGCGGCCCGCGTGCAAGGCCGCTATCGCCGCACCGCCGGTGTGCGCCATGCGGTCCGGACCGCGGTCCCGGCCAGGTACAGCGCGAGGCCGACGAGCGCCACCGCCGCGACGCCGTTCGCCAGCCCCAGCGCCGTGACGCTCGCCGCGCGCAGGTTGGCCAGCGCCAGGCGCACGAGCGCCCACAGCGTGATCGCGAGCACGAACAGCATCGGCCACAGCGTGAACGCGTAGCGCCGGCGCTCCTGCCGCAGCCAGACCGTCAGCGCGAGCAGCGTCAGCGCGGCGAGAAGCTGATTCGACGCCCCGAACAGCGTCCAGAACTTGACCCACGCGCCCTCGCCGCGCACGAGGAGCAGGGCCGGCACGGCGATCGTCAGCAGCGTGGCGCCCACGGCGCCGCCCCGCCCGGCCCAGCCGAACAGCTCCTGGACGATGTAGCGTCCGAGGCGCGTGCAGACGTCGAGCGTATCGAAGACGAAGGTCGAGAACGCCATCGCCCCGAAGGTGATCGCGAACGGCAGCCGCTCCTCGCCCAGCACGAGCGTGAGGAACCGGCCGATGCCGTTGCCGTAGATCGTGCCCGGGGCGAGGCCGCCGAGGTCCTCCTGGGCGACGATCATGACGGTGACGAGCGCGATCAGCGCGACGAACCCCTCGGCCAGCATCCCGCCGTAGCCCACCGGGCGCATGTGCGACTCGCGCGCGATCTGCTTCGACGTCGTGCCCGAGCAGACCAGGCCGTGGAAGCCGGAGCAGGCGCCGCAGGCGATGGTCACGAACAGGAACGGGACGAGCGCGCCGGTCGCGCCGCCGACGTCCCAGCCGCGGAACGCCGGCTGGCGGATCTCGTAGCCGCCGAAGAAGACTCCGAGCACGCCGACCGCGAGCGCCGCGTACAGCACGAACCCGCCGAGGTAGCCGCGTGGCTGGAGCAGCGACCAGACCGGCACCACCGATGCCGCCGCGCAGTAGACGACGATCACGAGCGCCCACGAGCGATGGTCGAGCCGCAGCCAGTGCGACAGGTGCGTCCCGGCCCAGGCCAGCGCGAACGCCGCCGGCACGAAGACCGCGGTGACGAGCCACAGCGGCGGCCGGAGGAAGCGCTGCACGAGCCCGAGGAGCACGGCGAGCGCCAGGTACAGCACGCTCGCGGCGGCGACGGCGCCGCCGGGGTGGAAGCTCAGCGTGCCCTGGCGCAGCTCGTCCGTCCCGGCCACGAACGTCCCGGCCGTGATGTCGGCGAAGGCGACGATGACGTAGACCAGCGCGAGCCAGATGAAGGCGAGCAGCGCGCGGCCGGCTCGCTTCCCCAGCCGCTCGCGCGTGATCTCGACGATCGAGCGCGCCCCGTGGCGCACCGAGGCCGCGAGCGTCGAGAAGTCGTGGACCGCGCCGATCAGCACGACGCCGAGGCCGATCCACAGCAGGCAGGGGAGCCAGCCGAACGCCTGGCAGGCGAGGATCGGCCCGGCGATCGGGCCGGCGGCGGCGATCGCCGAGAAGTGCTGGCCGAACAGGTAGAAGGGCCGCGTCGGGACGAAGTCCACGCCGTCGTTGATCCGCTGGGCGGGTGTCGCCGTCGCGTCGTCGAGCGCGAACTGACGGGCGATCCAGCCGCCGTACAGGCGGTAGCCGGCGACGAGGAGCGCGAGGAAACCGACGGCGAGCAGCGCGAGGCTCATGGCTCCCGACGTTGCGAGACCGGCCAGTCTCGCACGGGCCACGGGGTCGGGCAACCGTCCCGCTCCCGGTGCCCGGCGGATCGCTACGGCGCGGCTCCGGCGGTGCCCCGGGCCCGTCGGGCGACGCGCGCCCGTCGTGTGCCGGCGCCGCGCGCCGCGGCGCGCACCGCGGTCCGACCTCGCGTGCGAGACGGGCGCTGGCGGTGCCGGGAGCGCGAGGGATATCCTTCGAGCCGCGAAGCGGGTTCCGCGGTGAAGTCCTATCGCGACATCCCAGGCGACGGCGGCTCGGGCATCGCCGAGCAGGTCGCCGAGCGACGGGCGGCGCAGGAGCGCAGCCTGGCCGAGGTGCGCCACCTCGTCGCCGTCGGCTCGGGCAAGGGCGGAGTCGGCAAGAGCACGCTCACGGCGCTCCTCGCCGCCGCGCTGCGTGCCGCGGGGCGGACCGTCGCGATCCTCGACGCCGATCTCAACGGGCCGTCGCAGGCGCGCCTGGCGGGACTGCGCTCGGCGCCGCTCGTTCCCGGCCCGGACGGGCTGGAGCTGCCGCGCACGCCGTCGGGGATCGGCGTCGCCTCGGTCGGCTCGCTCGTCCCCGAGCCGGCCGCGGTCGAGCTGGACGCGCCCGCGGGGGGCGACTCGCACCTGTGGCGCGTCTCGCGCGAGTTCACCTTCCTGGCACAGCTGCTGGGGGCGGTGCGCTGGGGCCGACTCGATTTCCTGCTCGTCGACCTGCCTCCCGGCGCCGAGCGCAGCGTGCAGCACGCCGAGCAGATCGGCCCGCGGGGGAGCTTCCTGCTGGTGACGATCCCCTCGGACCTGGCACGGGGCGTCGTCGCCCGCTCGCTGTCCGCGCTGCGCAAGACCCCGAACCGGGTCGTCGGCTACGCCGAGAACATGGCGGGCTATTCCTGCGCCGGCTGCGGCACGGTCCAGCCGCTGTTCCCCGGCGTGCCGGGCGTCGAGCTCGACCTGCCGCGGCTGGCCTCGATCCCGTTCGATCCCGCGGTCGCCGCCGCGGCGGACCGCGGGGCGGCATCCGCGACCGGCCCGACCGCCCGCGCGGTCGAGGCCCTGGCGGCGCGGCTCGCCGCCGAGCTGGAGGGCGGGCGATGAAGTTCCTGTGCGTCCCCTGCGACCGGCCGATGGCGCTCGAGAAGACCGGCGGCGACGGTGGCTCGGTCTCGCTCGTCTACTCCTGCCCCGACTGCGGCTACGAGTTCGCGATGCTGACGAACCCGATGGAGACGCAGGTCGTGGCGGCGCTCGGCGTCAAGATCGGGTCCGGCACGGGCGCGGCGGGAGGCGAGTCGAAGTGCCCGTTCACCGGCATGGTCCGCGAGCTTGCGACCGGCGCGGAGCAGCCGACGGCCGGGCCGCGCTGGAGCGCGGCCGCCGCGGCGCGCATGGCGGGAGTGCCCGAGTTCGTGCGGCCGATGGTGCGGAGCGGGATCGAGAGCTTTGCCCGCGAGCGGGGATACGCCGAGATCGACGAGCGCGTGCTCGACGAGGCGAAGTCGCTCTTCGGCATGGGGCAGGCGTGAGCGTCGGGTTCGAGCGACCGTACGTCGTCTCCTGGAACCTGACCTACCGCTGCAACCTCGCCTGCGAGCACTGCTACCTCGACGCGGGAGCGAAGCCGGCGGTGGCGAGCGAGGCGTTTGCCGACCGCAGCGAGTTGACGACCGAGCAGTGCCGCGGCGTGGTCGACCAGATCGCGGAGTTCGCTCCCGAGGCGCTGACGATCCTCACGGGAGGGGAGCCGCTCCTGCGACGCGACCTGTTGGAGATCGTGCGTTACGCGCACGCGCGGGAGCTGTGGGTCGTCGTCGGGACCAACGGGGTGAAGATCACGGCGAACCTGGCCGGCATCCTGGCGGCCGCGGGCGTGCGCGGGATGGCGCTGTCGCTCGACGCGCTCGACCCCGAGCGGCACGACGGCTTCCGCCGTGTGCGGGGCGCGTGGCACAACACGGTCGAGGGCGCGAAGATCCTGCGCGACGCGGGACTGCCGTTCATCGTGCAGACGACGGTCGGGCGGCACAACCGCCACGAGCTGGACCGGCTCGCCGCGTTCGCCGAGGACGAGCTGGGCGCGCGGGTCTGGAACCTGTACTTCCTCGTGCCGACCGGCCGCGGCCCGTTCGTCTCCGACATCGCGCCCGAGGAGTACGACGGCGTGCTGGCCGACCTCTCCCGCATCCAGCGGGCGCACGCCGGCCGCATGGTCGTCAACGCCAAGTGCGCGCCGCACTACGTCAAGCACGTGCTGGCGGAGGACCCGTCGTCGCCGTTCCTGAGAAGCTACGCGGGCGGCGCCGGCGGCTGCCCGGCGGGGACGCACTATCTCGGGATCCGGCCGAACGGCGACGTCACGCCGTGCCCGTACCTGCCGGTCTTCGGCGGCAACCTGAAGCAGACGGACCTCGCCACGGTCTGGCGCGATTCGGAGCCGTTCGTGCGGATCCGCGGGCGCGGCGCGCTCGGCGGCCGCTGCGGGGCGTGCGAGCTGCAGGCGAGGTGCGGCGGCTGCCGCGCGCGGGCCTACGGCGCGACCGGCGACTACCTGGCGGAAGACCCGCTGTGCACGCACCGGCCGGGTACGTTTTCCCGCGTCCTGCCCGCCACGCCCACCGTCGAGTACGGTGGCGACGCGACGCGGACGATCGACTGGGACGAGGCGGCCCGCGAGCGGATGAGCCGCATCCCGGCCTTCGTCCGCGGCATGGTCGTGCGCGCCGTCGAATCGCACTGCCGGCGCGAGGGACTCGCGCGGGTCACCGTCGAGGAGCTGGAGCGGATCCGCTCCCGCATGCCGACGCCGTTCTCCGGCGCCCGCCGGCGCTGACGGCCGCCGCCGCGGCGCTAGGCCCCCGTCTTGCCGCCGCTGCCGGAGCCGTCGATCACGCAGTTCAGGCTCTCGACGGCGCCCGTCTGCTCGAAGTGGAACTGGAACTGCAGCTCCGGCGGCTGGGATCCCGCCAGGAAGTTCCCGGTGACCGCCAGGCTGGCCTCGACGTCGCCGTCCCGGTCCTGGCCGGTGCCGGACAGGTCGAGCGAGAAGCCGCCGCTGCCGGGGTCGTACTCGAGCGTCAGCTCCTGGTGCGCCAGCACGCGCCGCGAGAACTTCACGAGCAGCTCCCCCCCGACGACCGAGACGTCGGCGAACACGGTCTGCGGGGGCAGCGGCTCGCCGCAGGAGCGGGCCGTCTGCTGGACCGTCAGGCGGTACTTGCCGCCGATCGTCGCGGTCGGGTCCTCGTCGCGCTCCTCGGCATCGTCGTCGTCCTCGGTCGGCTCGGCCGCGGCCGGGTCCTCTCCCGCGTCTTCCTCCGGCTCGGGCCGCGGCTCCTCCGCTCGCTCTTCCTCCTCCGGCGGCGCCGGCGTCGGCCGCTCCCGCTCGGGCGGTCGGACCGGAGGCGTGCGTCCGCCCCCTCCCCGTCGCCCGGGGGAGGCCCGCGTCGCCGTGGGGGGCGGCGCCTGGCGTCTGGCCTTCGCTCCTCCGCTCGCGCTCGGACTCGAGGTCGGGGCGCGAGGCGGTGGCGCGGCCTGCGCCGAGTCCCCGGAGCGCTCTTGGGCCAGCCGCTCGATGAACGACTCGACCGGTCGCGGGTCGAACTCGCCGAAGTGCGAGTAGCGCAGCATGCCGAACTTGTCCACGATCGCGATCTGCGGCGTGCCTTCGGTCGCGAACCGCTCCATCGTCTGCGGGGCGGTCGCCCGCGGGTCGGCGTAGGCGTCGATCCCGACCGGATGGCGCAGACCCCAGTCGCGCACGAACTGTTCGAGACGCTCGGGAGTCTGGACGTCGTGCCCCTCGAACACGGTGTGGATCGAGACCAGGGCGATGTCCTCCCGGTCGGCGTACAGCTCCTCCCAGCGGCGGAACAGCGGAAGCGAGAAGCGGTTCGACGCCGGGCACCACAGCTGGAAGAACTCGATCAGGACGACCTTGCCGCGCAGGTCGGAGAGCCGGCCCGGGTCGGCGTTGATCCAGCGCGAGACGGTCCAGTCGGGGGCGGGCTTGGGCTCGAGCAGCGCGCCGGCGTTGGCCGTGGCGGCAACGACGGTCGCGGCGAGCGCCACGACCCAGCGGGACCCATCGCGCATGTCCGGCCCTTCCTTGCGGTGGAATAGTACCAACCGCCGGCCGCGGCGCCACCGATCAGTCCCAGAAGCCCTCGTCCCCGGCCTCGCCGGCCGGCGCCGGGGCGTTCTCGGCGAGCCAGGCCTGGAAGCCCTCCGCGCTGTGGACGGTGAGGAAGCCCCGCATCCGGTAGTGGCCGAGGCCGCAGAGCTGGGCGCAGCCGATCTCGTAGACGAACTCCGGGTCTTGGAGCCGCTCGCGCATCCCGTCGGTCGTGACGGTCGGGGTGAACCACAGCGGGATCGTCAGGCCGGGGATGACGTCCTGCTTCACGCGCATGTGCGGCAAGCTGAAGCTGTGGATCACGTCCTTGCTCGACAGCCGGATGATCGCCGGCTGGTTCACCGGCAGGTGCAGCTGGTTGACGGTGTTCAGGTCGTCCGCGGCGTGGGGATCGCTGCGGTCGAGCCCCAGCGGGTTGGTCTCGAGGTCGATCAGTCCGACGTCGGTCCGGCCGAAGATGCCGTCCGGGCCGGGGTAGTGCACGTTCCACGCGAACTGCTCGGCGACGACCCGGACCACGACCGCGTCTTGCTCCGGCGGGAACTCGTCGACGCGATCGGCCCACAGCGGGATCGAGAAGCCGATCAACAGCACGCCCTCGACGACGGCCACGCCGAACTCGAGGTAGGTCGAGGTGTGGCTCCGCACTCCGCCGTAGCTGGCGCGCGGGTTGCGCGAGCGGCGGAAGCGGACGAGCGTGTAGACGAAGAACACGCTCCAGCCGACGAACAACAGCAGCATCAGCCAGTGGACCAGGTCGTTGACCCGGTCGATCTGGTGGCCGTGCGCCGACGCCACCTCGGGGATGTAGAACAGGCGGTTCATCGCGTCGACGACTCCTTCAGCGCGCGGCTCCTCCGCCACAGCTGCACGAAGAACAGCACGAACGCGAGCTGCACGGCGAGGACCAGCCCGAACAGCAGGAACACCCCCAGCCGGGCCGCGTCGATCATCGGCCCCGCGGCCTCCCCGTAGCAGACCGAGCAGGCCCCGGCACCGCGCGTGCTCAACGCCCAGACCGCGACCGGCACCGCCAGCGGTCGCAGCAGCTTGCGCCGCCGGCGCTCGTCCTCCTCCCGCGTGCGGATGCGCCGCGCGAACCAGATCACGTAGACCACGAGCACCGCGGCCAGCACGAAGCAGACGATCGCGGTGACGAGGTGGCCCGTGGCCCCGGTGGCGGTCCAGCCGTGCGCCGACCAGCCGCCGAACACGAGCAGCAGCAGGCTCGACAGCGAGATCAGCAGGACGTGGAAGCCCTTGAGCGACACGCCCTAGCTCCCGACTTGATCCGAGACCGAAGTCAGCACCGGCAGCACCAGCAGCACGATGAAGAACGCCCCCGCCAGCAGCAAGACGAGATAGATCAGCCGCCGCTCCGAGATCAAGTGCATGAAGTAGCAGGCGACCAGCGAGCCCTTGACCGTGGCGATCACCAGCGCCAGGCCGATCGCGGCCGGGACCGCCAGATGGAGGTAGAACACGCCCACCGTCACCACCGTCAGGACCGCGAGTGCCACGAACACCAGGATGTAGGTCCGCACGTGCTTGTCGATGTCGACCGCGTGGTGTTCGGTCATCGCTCGTTCCTCAATGGCCGGCGACGAGGCCCTTGCCCGGGAGCAGGTAGAGCACCGGGAACAGGAAGATCCAGACCAGGTCGACGAAATGCCAGAACAGGCCGGCGTGCTCGACGCGGTTCGTGAACCAGGCCCGGTCGGTACGCCACAGCTTGGCACCCGGACCCCAGAAGTAGGCGTTGAGCGCCATCCCGCCGACGACGTGGAACGCGTGCAGGCCGGTCAGCGTGAAGTAGATCCCGAGGAAGTTGTTGGTGCTGGGGTAGAGCTGGTGCTCGAACTTCGCCGAGTACTCGAAGTACTTGATCACCAGGAACGCGAGACCGGCCAGCACCGTCAGGCCCATGTACAGCCGGAAGCGGAAGAAGTCGTTGCGCATCAGCGACGCCCAGGCCATGACCATCGTCACGCTGGAGGTGATCAGCACCAGCGTGTTGATGAAGGCCAGCGGCACGTTGAGCAGCTCGGCGCCGGTCGGCCAGGTCTCGGCGCCGACGCGCAGCAGGATGTAGGTCGCGAACAGCGCGCCGAACAGCATCACCTCGGAGGCCAAGAACAGCCAGGTCCCGAGCTTGCCGTTGTTGACGCCGGTGTCGGGGCGCGCGTCGACGATGTACGGAATGTCCATGGCGCGTCAGACCTCCGACGGCTGGCTCTGCGGCAGGTAGTCCCGCGCCGCGCCCGGCGCGCTGTACTCGTACGGGCCGCGGTAGGCGACGGGCGGCGTGACGAAGTTGCCGTGGGGTGGCGGGGAGGGAGCGGCCCATTCGATCGTCGTCGCCTCCCACGGGTTGTTCCCGGCGCGCGCGCCGCGGCGCAGGCTCCAGGCGACGTTGATCAGGAACGGGATCTGGGCCAGCGCCAGCCCGAAGGCGGAGTGCGACATCATCTTGTTGTAGTGGATCACCGGTGCCGCGAAGTCGTAGGTCGCGCCGCCGTCCCACAGCCGGCGCGACACGCCGCCCAGCCCCTGGATCAGCATCGGCAGGAAGATGCCGTTCATGAACACCAGCGACGGCCAGAAGTGCAGCTTGCCGAGCCGTTCGCTCAGCATCCGGCCGGTGACCTTGGGATACCAGTAGTAGAAGCCGGCGAACAGGCCGAAGATCGTCCCCGGCGCCACCACGTAGTGGAAGTGGCCGATCACGTAGTAGGTGTCGTGCAGGTAGATGTCGGGGGTGCTGAGGCCGAGCGGCAGCCCGGTCAGCCCGCCGATGCCGAACATCGGCAGGAACGCAAGCGCGAACAGCATCGGCGTGTTGAAGCGGATCGAGCCGCCCCACAGCGAGATGAACAGCGCCGTCAGGATCACGACCGAGGGGATCGAGATGATCATCGTCGTCGTCTGGAAGAACGAGGCCATCGCCGTGCCCATCCCGGTGATGAACATGTGGTGGGCCCAGACGATGAACGACATGAAGCCGAGGAAGATCAGCGAACCGACCATCGGGCGGTAGCCCCAGAGCGGCTTGCGGCTGTTGTTCGCGATCACCTCGGCGACGATGCCCATCGCCGGCAGGATCAGCACGTAAACCTCGGGGTGCGCCAGGAACCAGAACAGGTGCTGCCACAGCAGCGGGCTGCCCCCGCCGGCGTACTGCGACAGGACCTGCCCGCTGACCACCAGGCCGGACGGCATGAAGAAGCTGGTGTCGAGCAGCCGATCCGCCAGCTGCAGCACGCCGGCCGCCTCCAGCGGCGGGAACGCCAGCAGCAGCAGGAAGCCGGTGACGAACTGCGACCAGACGAAGAACGGCAGCCGCATCCAGCCCAGGCCCTTGGCCCGCAGCTGGATCGTCGTGGCGATGAAGTTGATCGAGCCCAACAGCGAGGAGGTGATCAGGAAGATCATCCCCAACAGCCAGGCGGTCTGGCCGGAGCCGGCGATCACCGACAGCGGGGCGTACGAGGTCCAGCCGGAGTTGGCGGCTCCGCCGTGCAGGAAGAAGCTCGCGAACATCGTGACGCCGCCGAGGAACAGGCACCAGTAGCTCGCCATGTTGATCTTGGGGAAGGCCATGTCCGGCGCGCCGATCTGCAGCGGCAGCACGAAGTTGCCGAAGGCCCCGACCGCCAGCGGCACGATGCCGAGGAACACCATGATCGTGCCGTGCATCGCGCCCAGCTCGTTGTAGAACTCGGGGAGCATCACGCCGCCGGGCGCGCGCGCCGCGCCGAGCAGCTTGCCGATCAGCGGGATCGGCTGCTCGGGGTAGGCGAGCTGCCAGCGCATCAGCAGCATCAGGCTGAAGCCGAACAGCAAAAAGCCCATCCCGGTGACCGCGTACTGGACGCCGATCACCTTGTGGTCGGTCGAGAAGACGTAGCGACGCCAGAAGCCCGGCTCCGCGTGGTGGACCTCGGCGTGCGCCGCGTCGTGCAGGGTCTTGGCCATGCGCGGCCTCAGGAGCCCTGCGGCGGGCTGAAGCTGAAGTTCGCCGTCTGGGTCTCGTCGCCGCTGATCGTGACCTTGGCGGTCCGGGTCCCGAGCTTCTCGTGCCAGGCCTCGAGCGTGTAGCTCCCGGCCGGCAGGCCGGTGATCTTGAACGCGCCGTCGCTGCCGGTGACGCCGAAGAACGGGTGGCTCAGAACGCTGACGTACGCGCCCATCCACGGATGGACGTCGCACTTGATCTTGAACATCGCTTCTTCTTTGGTGAACGTCTTGACCGACTCGGTGACGCTCGCCGGCATCGCCTGGTTGAACGGCTGGTTGACGCTGGGCAGGGCGTGGACGTTGTGCAGCAGTCCGTCGGAGTTGAGGATCTTGAGCGGCTGGCCGACCATGATGCCCATCACGTGCGGCGTGTAGCGGCAGCCCTGCTGGTCGAGCACGACCGCCTGCTGCGGGGCCGGGTAGCTCTTGGCCGGCACGCCCTCGCTGACCCGCACGAAAACGTTCGCGAGCGTGTTGCCGTCGCCGAGCACCAGCACCTCGCTCTTGGCGGGAGCGCTGTGCTTCTTGGCACAGCCGGGGTCGGCGTCCATGCTGACCGGGCGCAGGTTCGGCACCGAGCCCTCGTACTTCACGGTGCCGGAGATGCCGCCGGCGACGGTCGCGGCGCCGCTCGCGAGCGCGAGCACGGTCAGGGCGGCGAAACAGGTCCGCAGCGTTCTCGGGTTCATCGCGGTGACTCCTCGATCCCTCGTGGGAATCCGGCGCCGGGCCGGCCGGTCCGGGGCGGCCGTGCAGCGTAACAAAGCACCCTCGACTCGACAAGTGCGGGCGCGCCCCGGCGGCCGCAACGGCGGAGCCTCTGGCGTATCGCGTTGAATTCAAACGGCTTGGATCGCGCAACCCGGCGTAGAATCGAGCGCCTGCCGGCCGTGCGAGAGACGAACGTGCGCTTCGGGGTCGTGCATCGAAGGACGGAGCTCGCGGCCACGGCGGCCGAGCGGCCGCTGGTGCTGCGCGGGGACGACACCGGGGCGGCGACGCTCCTCGTCTACGTCGACGCGACCCGCCTCGCCGTCTTCGACGACTGGACCGTCGCGGTCCGCACGCTGGAGGCGGCGGACCTGCTGCACATCGACTCCGGCGGCTGCCAGTTCTTCCTGGCCTACGGGCTCGTCCCGCCGCCCTACACGCTGTACCGCGACCTCTACCGGCTCGGGGTCGGGGACCGGCTGGCGATCGACCTCGCCGGCGGGCGCGTCGCGTTCACCGTCGACTACCCCTACTTCGAGGCCGGGTCCCGTGGCGACGCCGGCTACGATCCGCGGCGGCTGCGGCGGCTCCTGGCGGAGGCGGTCTCCCGCGCGCTGCCGCCGGGAGTGCCGGCGCTGCTGATGCAGAGCGCGGGCAAGGACTCGGCCGGCCTCCTCGTGGGGATCGCCGAGGCGGGTCGCGGCGCCGACGTGCGGGCGGCGACCTACGATCCGGGCTACCGCGAGCAGGAAGCGGGCCCCGCCGCCGAGCTGGCGCGGCGCTTCGGGATCCGCCACGGCGCCGTTGCCGGCGACCCGCGGGCGGAGTTCGACTCCTGGCTCCGGTTCGCCGAGACGGCGCCGGCCGTCTGCGCCGATCTCGCCTCGTTCGCCTACCTGCACGTGCTCGAGCGCCACGGCGTCCGGGCCGGCGTCGTGCTCGACGGGCTGGGCAACGATGCCTACATGGGCTACGCCGAGCCGAGACGGGATGCGGCGCTCGGCTCGCTCGCGCTCGCGCGCTGGCTGCCCGCGGCGTGGGGCCGGTGGGAGCCGCCGCAGGTCGGGGCCCGGCTGGCCTACCTGTGGAAGACGGCGCTGATGTACCCCGCCGAGCGCTGCCTGGCCGGAAGCCGGCTCGCGCCGAGCACGGTGCTCCGCCTGCTCCCCGTCGCGACCCCCTTCCGCGACCACTTCGCCCGGCTCGACCGCGACCGGCGTCGCCTCTCGCCGATCGACTTCCGCGGCTACGTCCGCGGTCGCATCTTCGACGGCGCGATGACGATGGCCAAGGGCCGCCTGGCCGCCGCGAGCCACGGCGCGCGCGCCGTCTACCCGTACTGCGACCAGGCCCTGATCGATTACTGCTTCCACCTGCCGCTCGCCGACCGCTACGACGCGCGCCGGCGGCGGAACAAGGTCGCGCTGCGGCGGCTGCTCGAGCACGACGTCGGCGACGCTCCCTACCTGCGGCGCAAGGGCTCGTTCCGCTTCGACGTCGTGCGCTTCGTCGCCGCGAACGAGCGCGGCATCCGGGACGAGCTGGCGGCGGCGCACCCGTTCCTGCGCGAGCTGGATCGCTGGGCCGCGTTCCTGCTGCGGCGCAAGTCGAACTACGTCCACGCCTACGAGCTGGTGACGCTGTTCATGCTCGCGTCCTGGCTCGCACGCCGCCCCGCGCCCGTCGTCCGCCCGCTGCGCGAGCTGGAGCCGGCGTCCCCCGGCGTGGCGATCACGATCGAGCCCTGAACGGCCGCGCGGTGTACCGCCGGACTCCGTCCCGGCGCCCACGGTCCTCGGGCGCCCGCCATCGTCCCGCGGGCGCGCCCGCTGCGCGAGCGCGGCAGGAGCGTCAGGCGTTCTCGAAGGACAGCGACCGCGCGAGCCCCGGGTCCCGCACCGGCAGCAGCGCGTGGCGCCGCATGCGTAGGCCGAGCGCGGCCGCGAACAGGCCGCCGACCGCGACGAAGGTCGTCAGGTCGAGCAGGCCCGGCCGCGGGCCGTGGGCGTGGAGCGTCGGCATCACGAGCCAGTACAGGTCGAGGAAGTGCATCGCCAGCATCCAGACCGCGCCGGCCAGGAGCAGTCCCGTGCGCCGCTTCGTCGCGCGGAAGATCAGGTAGAACAAGGGGACGGCGAAGTGGCCGGCGCCGAGCAGCAGCGAGGCCGTTCCCCACGTGCCGGCGTTGCGGTGCAGGTACCACACCGTCTCTTCCGGGATGTTGCCGTACCAGATCAGGAAGTACTGGCAGAAGGCGATGTAGGCCCAGAACACGGTGAAGCCGAACAGCAGCTTGCCGAGGTCGTGGAAGTGCTCCGCCGTGAGGAACTCGCGGAGCAGGCCGGCGCGACGCAGCGCGCCGCCGAGCAGCGCGAGGAAGGCGAAGTTGCCGACGAGGCAGCCGGCGAAGAAGTAGACCCCGAACATCGTCGAGTACCAGTGCGGGTCGAGCGACATCACCCAGTCGACCGCGGCGCCGGTGACGGTCAGCGCGAAGACCCCGAGCGCCGGAGCGCTGGCGGCCACCATGCGGCGCGTCAGCGCCGGGTCGCCCGTCGCGTCCTGCCGCCGCGAGCTGGCGAGGAACCAGCCGGCGATCAGCGACCAGCTCCCGAGCCAGACCCCGGCGCGCAGCAGGAAGAAGCGGGTGTCGAGCCAGCCCTGCTTCGCCTGGAGCAGCGGGTCGTGGGCCACGGCCGCGGGGTCCGACCAGTGGTAGACCTCGCGCAGGCCGAGCGCGATCGGCACGAACAGCAGCAGGAACAGCGGCAGCGTACCCATCACGTTCTCGGCCAGGCGCCGCAGCACGGTGCTCCACGAGGCGTTGGTGATGAAGTGCAGCAGCACGAAGAACAGCGCGCCGAGAGCCAGGCTGAGAAAGAACAGGAACGCGACGAGCCAGGAGAAGAGGAACTGCCGCGGATCGGCCGGACGGAGCGCGAGCGACGCCACGAGCCCGGCGGCGCCGGCGGCGGCACCGATCGCGGGCAGCCGCGCCCAGCGGTGGCGCGCGGGGATCGTCACCCGCTCGCGGTCGACCGCGGCCGGCAGGCCGGCGTGGACCGTGCGGCCGTGCTCAGCCATCGACCAGCTCGACGTGAGCCGCGCCCGCCTGGCGCAGCAACCCGGGGGTCCGCTCCGCGTCGAACTGCGGATCGTCGGACTCGATCGAGATGAAGAAGCCGTCGTTCGTCGCCCGCTCGAACTCCCGCGAGTTGAACAGCGGGTGGTGGTGCCGCGGCAGGCGGTTCAGCCCGAGCATGCCGAACACGGCGCCGAGAGCGCCGCACAGGACGCCGACCTCGAACGTCACCGGCACGAACGCCGGCCAGCTGAGGAACGGTTTTCCGCTGATGACGAGCGGGTAGGCGGTCGTGTGCACCCAGACCTGGAACAGGAAGGCCGCGGCCGCTCCGCCGAACCCGAGCACGAAGACGATGCGCGGCAGGACCGAGGGCCGGAGCCCCATCGCGCGGTCGAGCCCGTGCACCGGAAACGGCGTGTGCGCGTCCCAGCGGCGGAAGCCGGCGTCGCGCACCGTCTCGCACGCGGCCAAGAGTTCGCGCGGGCCGGCGAAGCGCCCCAGCGCCCCGAACGGTTTCGTGGCCGGCGGCGGCGTCACCAGGCCCCCTCGCCGACCGGCTCGCCGCTGCGCTCGGCACGCGCCGGGGGCGCTCCGTGGTGCGGATCGGCCGCGGGCAGCACCGCCTTGACCTCGGCCAGCGCCACCATCGGCACGAACCGGGCGAACAGGCAGAACATCGTGAGGAACAGCCCGAAGCTGCCGGCGAGCGCGGCGACGTCCCAGCGTGTCGGCACGTAGTAGCCCCAGCTCGACGGCAGGAAGTCGCGGTGCAGCGAGCTGGCGACGATCACGAACCGCTCGAACCACATGCCGATGTTCACGAAGATCGAGATCACGAAGCACACCGCCAGGCTCTGACGCGCCCGCTTGAACCAGAAGATCTGCGGCGACAGCACGTTGCACGAGATCATCGTCCAGTAGGCCCAGGCGTAGGGGCCGAACGCACGATTGACGAAGACGAAGTGCTCGTACGGGTTCGCGCCGTACCAGGCGATGAAGAACTCCATGCCGTAGGCGTAGCCGACCATCGAGCCGGTCAGCAGCATGATCTTCGCCATGTTGTCGAAGTGACGCCGCGTCACGATCTGCTCCAGCCGGAAGGCCTTGGCGGCGACGATCATCAACGTCATCACCATCGCGAAGCCGGAGAAGATCGCGCCGGCGACGAAGTACGGCGGGAAGATCGTGGTGTGCCAGCCCGGGAGCTGCGAGACCGCGAAGTCCATCGACACGATCGAGTGCACCGACAGCACGAGCGGCGTGGCCAGCGCGGCCAGCAGCAGGTAGGCCCGTTCGTAGTGCTGCCAGTGCCGGTTCGAGCCGCGCCAGCCGAGCGCGAACAGTCCGAAGATCGTGCGCCGCAGCCCGTTCGCCGCCCGGTCCCGGATCGTGGCCAGGTCGGGGATCAGCCCGACGTACCAGAACAGCAGCGAGACCGTGCCGTAGATGCTGACCGCGAACACGTCCCACAGGAGCGGGCTGCGGAAGTTGGGCCACGTCCCCATCTGGTTCGGCAGCGGGAACATCCAGTACGCGACCCACACGCGCCCGACGTGGATCCCGGGGAAGATCATCGCGCACATCACGGCGAACAGCGTCATCGCCTCGGCCGAGCGGTTGATCGAGGTGCGCCACTTCTGCCGGAACAGGAACAGGATCGCCGAGATCAGCGTGCCGGCGTGGCCGATGCCGACCCAGAACACGAAGTTCACGATCGCCCAGCCCCAGCCGACCGGGTTGTTCACGCCCCAGACGCCGATGCCCTCCCAGAACAGCCAGGCGGTCTGCAGGCCGAGCAGGCCGAGCAGGCCGAGCGAGACCGCGAGCGTGATCCACCAGCCGAGCGGCGGCTTGCGCTCCATCGGGCCGGCGACGACCTCGGTGATCGAACGGAAATCGTGGCCGCCGAGGATCAGCGGCGGTTCGACGGCGAGCGGCGGGAGCGCCTGTTCCTCGGTCCGGGCCATCGGGAAGAGCGCCGGCGACGGCGCGTTCCGGGGGCCGCAGAAATACCATCGGCCATCCTGCCGGTCAAGGGCGGGACCGCGGCCATGCACTACAATGCGCCCTTCCGTGCACGGGGGCCGCCGTTTGAGCAGCGCGCCTGCAACCGATCCGTCCCGCGGCTCGAGCGTGTTGGCCGTGGGGTTCGCGACGAGCGTCGCGATGTGGGCGGTCGGCTATCTCGGCCGGCTTCCCGCGGTCCGCCTGCCGAGCCCGCTCGTGCTCGCGCTGCTGTTGCTGTGCGTCTTGGGCGGAGGGCTCGTCCTCGGACGCTACAGCGCGGGCGGATGGCGAGCCGGCGCGCTGGCCGGCGCGATCTCGGGGGTGCTGAACCTGCTCGTGCTCGGCGGGCTCCTGGCCGGCGTGCGGCCGAACACGGTCGTGCCCTCGGCCTGGCTGTGGCTCCCCGGATCGGTTCTCGCGGCGGCGCTGCTCGGCGGAGCTGGGGCGGCCGCCGGAGGACTCCATCCCGCGCCCGGCGCGGCCACGCGCCGCTGGTCCGGCGCCCTGGCCCAGGTCGCGGTCGCCGCGGCGCTGCTGCTGCTCGGCGTGGGCGGGCTCGTCACCAGCACCGGCGCCGGCCTCGCCGTCGTCGATTGGCCCAACACCTTCGGCTACAACCTGTTCCTCTACCCGCTCTCGCGCATGACCGGCGGCGTCTACTACGAGCACGCCCATCGGCTGTTCGGCGCGCTCGTCGGTCTGACGTCGCTCGTCCTCGCCGTGCAGCTCCAGCTCACCGAGCGGCGCCGCGGGGTGCGCGCGTTTGCCTGGGCGATCTTCGCGCTCGTCGTGGTGCAGGGTGTCCTCGGCGGGCTGCGCGTCACGGGTCGGTTCACGCTCAGCGCGGAGGCCGACGCGATGCGGCCGAGCCTGCTCCTCGCGCTGGTCCACGGAGTGCTCGGCCAGCTCCTGTTCGCGGCGCTCGTCGCGCTGGCGGTCGTCACGTCGAGGGCCTGGCGTGAGGCGACGCCGCGCACGATGCGGACCGCGTCCGGGGCGGACTCGCTGCTCGGCGCATCGCTGCTGGTCGCCCTCCTGGTGCAGCTCGTGCTCGGAGCGACGCGCCGACACCTCGCACTCCTGCTGTTCGCGCACATCGTGGTCGGGGTGGCGGTCGTCGCGCCGCTGGCTCTGCACGTCGGCCTCCGGGCCTGGGGTCGGCGCCGTGACCTGCCCCTGGTGCAGCGGCTGGGCCTGGCGCTCGTCGGCTCCGTCGCGTTCCAGCTCGTGCTGGGGCTGGGCGCGTTCGTCGCGACCGCGGGCGGCGAGGCGGCCGACTCCGCCGGCGCGGTCCTCGTGGCGACCGTGCACCAGTGGTTCGGGGCCGTGGTGCTGGCGGTGGCCGTGATGCTGGCGTGCTGGGGAGTCCGTGGGGGAGCCGGGACCCGGGAGGGTGCGCGGACCGGCCGGGCCGGGCCGGAGCCGGCCGGACTCGCCCCGGCGCTGGACGCCTCCGTGGCGCCCTCCCGGACGGCGGCCGCCAGGGGGGGCAGGCGGTGACGTCAATCGCCGTTGGAAGGCCGCCGGATTCGTCGTATACCTAGGCCGTAGATCGGGCGGCGTGGCCCGGCGCGCCGGCCGGACGTCGGCGCGCCTAAGTCACTGGAGCACGGTATCTTCCGGTTCGGATCGCGAGGTCGACCCGGTCGCCGCGGCGGTCGAGGTCGGCGTGTCTGGGCTGGCACCATGAAGGCTCTGAAACAGCTCGTCTTTGTCGCTTGCCTCGTCGCTTGCCTCGTGGCCGCCGCGCCGGTCAGCGAAGCGGCGGTGGTGATCACCGAGCTGATGTACCACCCGGCGTCGGACGTGGCCGGGGACGAGTTCGTCGAGATCCACAACACCGGGGCCGCCCCGGTCGGGCTGCTCGACTGGTGCTTCACCGGCATCCAGTTCTGCTTCGGCAACGTGTCGATCGGGGCCGGCGGGTACCTCGTGCTGGCCGCCGACGCCGCTCGCTTCCAGCTCACCTACGGCTTCGCCCCGGACGGGGTGTTCCTGCTGCAGCTCGACGACAACGGCGAACGCGTCGCCCTGCTCGATGCCGCGACCGCCGTGGTCGACGAGGTCGTCTACGACGATCTGCCACCGTGGCCGGTGACGGCCGACGGACTGGGCCGATCGCTCGAGGTGATCGCGCCGGGCGAGGACAACTCGACGGCCCGCAACTGGCGAGCCTCCGTCGCTCCAGCCAAGCACACCGCCCGCGCGCAGAACAGCGTGTGGGCGCCGAGCCTGCCGCCCTGGATCGAGAATCCGCAGTGGCCCGACCCGGGGCCGGGCCAGGCGATCACGGTCACGGCCGAGGTGCTCGCCGCCACGTCGGTCCAACTGCACTACCTCGTCGACTTTGCCGTGGCGGAGCAGACGCTCCCGATGAGGGACGATGGGCTGCCGCCCGACGCGGCCGTCGACGGCGTCTACACCGCGCAGATCCCGGGGCAGGCGGACGGCACGATGCTGCGCTTCCGGATCGCGGCCACGGGACCGACGGGCGCGATGGCCTTCCCCCGCGGCGGGACCGACGACACCGTCACCTACGACGGCACGGTCGTCGTCGACCCCGCGCTGACCTCCCAGCTCCCGATCTTCCACTGGTTCATCCACCCCGACGACTACACCGACGCGACCTGCGAGACGGGCGGCGGCTGCCACCTGCTGACGGACGAGACCGAGCCGGCCTACCTGTTCTTCAACGGGAAGTTCTACGACGGCGTCGAGTGCCGCGTGCGCGGGCAGAGCTCGCGGACCTGGCCCAAGAAGCACTGGAAGTTCCGCATGCCCCACGGGCACAAGCTCGAGGCCCCGGGGCTGCTCGAGAACGAGGTCGACCAGTTCAACCTGACGAGCGGCTACGCCGAGAAGACGCTGATGCGCGACCGGCTGTCGTGGGAGACCCATCGCGACGCAGGTTTCCCCGCGAGCCAGGTGTTCCACGTCCGAATCCAGCAGAACGGGCAGTTCTACGGGCTGTACACGTTCCTCGAGGATCCCGACGCCGACTGGCTGCGCCGCAACGACCTGAACACCGGGGCCGCGCGCTACAAGGCGTTCAGCGACCTGCGGCCGCTGTCGCCCGACGACCTGGAGATCTACTACGAGGCGCAGGGCAACGAGGACCACGTCGATCTGGCGGCGTTCATCGCCGGGATCCACATCCCGACCGCGGCGCGCCGCCCGTATCTCTTCGACAACGTCGACATCCCGACGACGCTCAACTACCTGGCGGTGCAGGCCGTGATCCACAACAACGACCACATCGCCAAGAACTACTACCTCTACCGCGACACCGGCGGCACCGACCGCTGGACGATGCACGCCTGGGACCTCGACCTCACGCTGGGCAAGAACTTCGACGGGACCGGCGCGTTCAGCGACGTGTTCTGGGCCGACCAGGACCAGATCCCGGGCAAGCCCGGCTACATCTCCCCCAGCCACCCGCTGTTCGGCGACACGAACCATCGCAAGATCGACGAAGTCTACAACCACCTCATCGACGCGATGCTGCGGGAGCCGGATCTGCGCGCGATGTACTTCCGGCGGCTGCGCACGCTGATGGACGAGCTGCTGGTGGAGGGGCGGTACGAGGCGCGGGTCGCGGAGATCGCGGCCGAGATCGCCCCCGAGGCCGCGCTCGACAAGCTGCAGCCGTGGGGCCAGCCGGGGCAGCCGCAGGACCTGGCGACGGCGATCAACGTGCTGCAGACGCTGTACTTCGACCCGCGGCGCGTGCACCTGTTCGAGACGCACAGCATCTGCGAGGACGAGATCCCTCCCGCGCAGTCGCCGTTTCCGACCGTGCGCATCAACGAGATCATGTACTGGCCGGCGGGCCTGCCCGAGGAGGAGTTCGTCGAGCTGTACAACCCATCGCCGACCGAGGCCGTCGACCTCTCGGGGTGGCGGCTGGACGGCGTGGCGCTGAACATCCCGCCCGGCACCGTCATCCTGCCCCACGGCTACGTGCTGCTCGTCCGCTCCGACACGGCGTTTCGCGCGGAGTACGGCAGCGGCAAGTTCGTCGCGGGCCAGTACAAGGGCACGCTGGCCGACACGGGCGAGGCGGTGGTGCTGCGCAACCGCAACGGCACGATCGTCAGCAGCGTGAGCTACGAGAGCGTGGGCCCCTGGCCGGCGGGCGCCGCGGGAGGCGGCTCCTCGCTCGAGCTGATCGACCCCACGCAGGGGACGGACAAGCCGGGAAACTGGGCGGCGAGCGTTTCCGCCGGCGGAACCCCGGGGGCGGCGAACAGCCGTCTCGCGAGCCTGCCGCCGATTCCGGCGCTGTTCATCAACGAAGCGCTGCCGGTCAACGTCGCGACAAACCAGGACAACTTCGGCGAGTTCGACCCGTGGATCGAGCTGTTCAACGGCTCGACGCAGACGATCGGCCTCGGCGGGATGCACCTGTCGGACAGCATCGCCGACCCGACGCGCTGGCCGTTCCCGTCCGGGACCTCGATCTGCGCCGGCTGCTGGCTGCTGGTGTGGGTCGACGCCGACCCGGGCCAGGGTCCGCCGCCGCCCGAGCGGCCGCTGCACACGAGCTTCGCGCTCAGCTCGCTGGGGGGCTTCGTCGGCCTGTTCTCGGCGGGCGGCGGCCTGATCGACTACCTGAACTACGACCAGCTTCCGGCCGACCACGCCTTCGGCCGCTTCCCGGACGGCACGGCCGACCTGCGGCTGCTGTCGATCGTCACCCCGGGGGCGGCCAACGACGCCCCGATCAGCCGGCTGATCCTCAACGAGTACAACGCGGTCGAGCCGCAAAAGAAGCTGGCCAACGGCAACTCCGACAGCTACTGGGGCCGGATCAACGGCAACGGCGGGGACTGGTTCGAGCTGGTCGTGACCGACGACGATCTGGACGTCACGGGCTGGCGGCTCGAGATCACCGACGACACCGGCAATCCGGGCCAGACCAACCAGACGCTGACCTTCAGCAACCACTCCGACCTGATGCACCTCAGGGCCGGGACGATCCTCACGATCGCCGAGAACCTGCCCGACAACCCGAGCTTCGATCCGCAGCTCGGCGACTGGTGGATCAACCTGCAGGCGGCGAACGGGGCGCCCGGCACCTACATCACGCCGCAGGACTTCACCGTCACGCACAACCGGTGGCAACTGACGATCAAGGACGACGCCGGGGCAGTGATCTTCGGCCCGGCGGGCGAGGGCGTCTGGCCGCTCTCCGGCGTGGGCAGCGACAAGGTGTTCAAGCTGGAGCAGGACCCCGACCCGTATCTCACGCCGTTCGCCAACTTCAACGACGGGACGTCGAGCACTTTCGGCTCCCCCAACGTGTTCTCGGCCGGCAGCCTGGCGCAGGACTTCACCGCGCTGCGCGCGATCGGCGCCCAGGGGACCTGCGTCACCCCCGATGCCGACGGCGATCAGATCTGCGACCAAGAGGACAACTGCCCGACGATGCCCAACCCCGGACAGCAGAACGCGGACGGCGACGGTTTCGGCGACGACTGCGATCCCTGCCGCTCCGACCCGGCCAACGACGCCGACTGGGACGGCTATTGCGTCGGAGTCGGCTTCGCCTCGCCGAAGGTCGGGCAGATGGACAATTGCCCGTTCGTCGGGAACCCCGGGACTCCCCCGGGGAGCCCCCAGCCGGACGGCGACGGGGACGGGGTCGGAGACGCGTGCGACAACTGCGCGAGCGCGAGCAACCCGAGCCAGGCCGACGGCGACGGCGACTCCTTCGGCGACGCCTGCGATCCGTGTCCCGGCGATCCGGTGAACGATCCCGACGGCGACAGTGTCTGCCACACGCAGGACAACTGCCCCGCCATGCCGAACGACCAGGCGGACGGCGACGGGGACGGCAAGGGCGACGACTGCGACAGTTGCCCGGACGATGCCGCGAACGACGTCGACCTCGACAAGTTCTGCGCGGGGACCGGCTTCATCTACCCGCCCAAGCTGGGGGACCAGGACAACTGCCCGCTGTGGCCGAACCCGGGGCAGGAGGACGGGGACGGCGACGACGTCGGGACGGCGTGCGACAACTGCCCGACCACGGCCAACGTCGATCAGGCGGACCTCGACGGCGACGGCGACGGCAACGCCTGCGACCCGGACGACGACGGCGACGGCGTCCCTGACGGGGGTGACAACTGTCCGCTGCACGCGAACCCCTCGCAGACCGACACGAACTTGGACGGCGAGGGGAACGCCTGTGACACCGACGACGACGGCGACGGGGTCCCGGACGACGACGGCGACGGCGTGTTCGACCCGTGCCCGAGCGGGGTCAACACGTTCTGCGACGACAACTGCCCGCTCGCGATCAACCTGTTCCAGAACGACGCGGACGGCGACGGCTACGGCAACGTCTGCGACTGCGCGTCCGCCGCATCCCCGCTGAGCAACAAGGGGATCGCCGCCGTCCCGCCGCAGCTCGGAGACACGCTGCGCCTGTCGCGCACCGGTGGCGGGACGCTGCACTGGAGCCGCGCTTTCCAAGGCCACATCTCGAACGTCTACCGCGGCTCGCGGGACCCGGGAAGCGGCTGGGCCTACAACGAGAGCTGCCTGCTCGCCAACACGCCCCAGATCCAGGCCCCCGACGCTGCGCTGCCCGTCAGCGGCGGGATCTACTTCTACCTGGTGAGCGGGCGGAACGGCTGCACGCAGAACGGAGGGGAGGGACCCGCCGGGGCCGACGGCGACGGGCTGCCGATCGTCCCCGCCACGCCTTGCCCGGTTCCTTCGGGGGCGACCGACGTCGACACCGACGGCGACGGGATCAAGGACCGGTTCGACAACTGCCCGCTCACGCCCAACACGCTTGAGGACCAGGACAAGGACTTCGTCGGCAACGTCTGCGACAACTGCGCCACGACCTACAACCCCGGACAGGAGAACCTCGACGGCGACGTGCTCGGCGACGCCTGCGACCCCGACGACGACGGCGACGGGGAGCCGGACGTGTCGGACAACTGCCCGCTCGTCGCCAACGACGGCCAGGAGGACCTGGACGGCGACGGCATCGGCGACGCCTGCGACACTTGCACCGACACCGACGGCGACGGCCTCGGCGACCCGGGGTTCCTCATCCGCGCCTGTCCGCTCGATCCGTTCCCCGACGAGGCGGCGAACGACGCCGACGGCGACGGCGTTTCCGGCACGATCGACAACTGTCCGGAGACGACGAACGCCGACCAGCTCGACTCCGACGCGGACGGCCGGGGCGACGCCTGCGACCCGTGCCCGAACGATCCCGATGACGACCTCGACGGCGACGGAGTCTGCGGCGGCCAGTGCGGCTCGATCGAGTTCCAGGCCGACCTGTCCGCCGGCACGGAGACGGTGGTCGTCGGTCAGGGCAGCTCGATGGTGTTCCTGGCCAACGCCACCGACCCCGGACTGGACCTCGAGTGGGTTCTCACCGGGTTCGTTCCGACCGGCTGGACGGCGGGCACCTACGGTGTCGGGTACGAGGCGACGAGCGGCGCCGAGGCGCTGATCGCGACCCCGGTTCCGATCGGCACGCGCTCGGTCTACACGCGGGCCACGTTCCAGATCGCCGAGCTGGACGAGGTCCAGGACCTGACGCTCGGCGCGGACTACGACGACGCCTTCGCGGTCTGGCTCAACGGCGTCCAGGTCTATCGCTCGCCGGAGCTGGAGCCGGGAACGCTCGACTGGGACACGGACCCGAGCGTGCACGAGTCGAGCAACGCGAGCGAGCCGAACTACGGCCCGCTGATCGACCTCGGCGGGGCCAAGAGCCTGCTGGTCGAGGCGCCGGCCGTGAACGTCGTCGCCATCGGCGTGTGGAACGACGTACCGCCCGTTCCGCCGTCGGACGACCTGGTGCTGGTGCCGCGGCTGTCGATCAACCGCTCCCCGCAGTTCACCTTCCTCGCGAACCAGTCCGCGCCGGCGCTGCCCGACCCGCTGGCGTGGATCGAGCCCGGTTTCGACGATTCCGCGTGGGGCGCCGGGCGCTGGGGCGTGGGCTACGACACCAACCTGTCCGGCCCGAACGCGCTGGCGCTGATCGCCACTCCCGTACCCGAAGCGACGCGTTCGGTCTACACCCGCGCGAGCTTCGAGATCGAGAACGTCAAGCTGATCACCGACGTGCGGATCGGGGCGGACTACGACGACGGGTACGTGCTGTGGATCAACGGCAGCGAGGTCTACCGCTCGCCCGAGATGCCGGCCGGGGACCCGACGTGGGACACGAGCCCCACGGGCCACGAGTCGAACAACGGGACCACGCCGCTGCTCGAGCCCGGCTTGAGCATCGGCGGCGCGGCGCGGCCGCAGCTCCACGACGGCACGAACCTCATCGCCTTCGGATTGTGGAACGAGGCCCCGACCTCGAGCGACCTGGTGCTGTATCCGGAGATCTCGATCCTGGCCCACGACGTCGACAACTGTCCGACGGTCGCCAATCCCGAGCAGGACGACGCGGACGCGGACGGCGTCGGCGACGCCTGCGACAACTGCCCGAACCAGTTCAACGCCCAGCAGGTCGATTCGGACGGCGACGGAACGGGCGACGCCTGCGAGACCGAGGCGCTGGGCAGTCCCCGCTCCCTGGCGCGGCCCGACGATCCGCGCTCCCGGCGGTCGCCGGCGGGCCGCGGCGAGCGGAGCGGCGGCGGCGTGCCGCGAGCCAACCCGCGCCGCTAGGCGCGGGACGGCTCCCGCGCAGGCCGAAAGACGGGCCCGATGTCGATCAAGGCGCGGCTCGAATCCGAGATGAAGCAGGCGCTGCGCGCGCGCGACGCGGCACGGCTGAGCTGCCTGCGCATGCTGAAGTCCAAGCTGCAGGAGCGCGAGGTGGCGCTGCGCGCCACTCGGGGCCTGGACTACAGCATCGGCGACGACGAGGCGCTGGGGGTCATCTCGAGCTACGCCAAGCAGCGCCTGGACTCGATCGACGGCTACCGCCGGGGCGGGCGGGCGGAGCTGGCGGCGGCCGAGGAAGCCGAGCTGGCCATCGTCCGCGAGTACCTGCCCCGGCAGCTCGGCCCGGACGAGATCCGGGAGATCGTGCGTGCGGCGATCGCCGAGAGCGGCGCCGCGGGTGCCCGGGACGTGGGGGCCGTGATGCGGCTCGTGATGCCCAGGCTCAAGGGCCTGGCGGACGGCAAGCTCGTCCAGGACGTCGTCCGGGAGCTGCTGCCCGGCAGCTGAGGCCGGGCGCGGTGCGGCCGGCGCCCGGCCCGCGCTGCGACCGCGGATCGGGGCGGGGGGCGGGCCGCCGCCTGCGCCCCGCGGCGCCGCTCCCACCCCTCGACCCCTCCCGCCCCCGCGCGCGGGCGGCGGCTTTTGACTCGGGGTGAGTCGGACCTATATTCGCCGACGAGTCTCGGGGTCCGTCCGGCGGAGCCCCGATCGGCGTGGAGTTCGTTTGGAGCGCAACTTCCTGATCGTCGCGGCCGACGCGAAGGTGCGGGAGGCACTCGCTGCCGACCTGCGCGCGCGCGGGCTCGGAGTGACGCTCGCCGAGGACGGCCGGGAAGCCGAGCGCGTCGTCCGCAGCGTCGCGATCGACGTCGTCGTCGTCGAATCGCACCTGTCCGACATGCCGGCCGACGAGCTGCGGTCGAAGGTGGTGCAGCTGCGCCCCGACTGCCGCGTGATCGTGCTGACCAGCTTCAAGCTGGTGCGCAACTCTCCCGAGCTGCTGCGTCTGGGCAAGGACGACTACCTGCTGCGCGCCCCGCAGCTGATCGAGCTCCTGGGACTCGGCCCCGATGCCGGCGGGGCTCTCGGCTGGCCGTGGGACGAGAAGGGCAGCCAGGCGCTGATCCGCGTGATCGACGTGCTCGTCGGGCTGCTCGAGATCGAGTACCGGCTGTTCGGCAACTCCTCGCACCAGGCGATGCAGCTCGCCCGATCCACGGCCGAGGAGCTGGGGGCGCACGAGGACCTGGTGCAGGAGGTGGTGCTGGGCGCGCTGCTGCGCGACGTCGGCCGGGCCGCCGTCGAGCACGACCCGCTCGACGACGAGGGATCGGCGGAGGAGCGCAACCGCCGGCTCGCCACGCACGTCGCGGGCAGCCTGCGGCTGTTCGAGCACATCGAGTTCCCGTGGAAGGTGCTGCCGGTGATCCGCCACCACCACGAGTGGTACGACGGGTCCGGCCCGCCCGACGGCCTCCGCGGGCGCGAGATCCCGATGGGCGCCCGCATCGTCGCCGTCGTCGACGCCTACCTGGCGCTGACCGCGGGTCGCGCCACGGGCCCGCAGGATCCGAACGCCGCCCTGGCCGAGCTGGTCCGCGCCGCGGGCCACCGCTTCGACCCCGAGGTGGTCGAAGCCTTCCAGCGCGTGCTGGAGAAGCGGCTCGCCGGCCGCCGCGCGACGGGCAAGCCGGTGGTCCTGGTGATGGAGCCGGACGGCGAGTTCCGCCGGCTGTTGAAGATGCGGCTGTTGAACGAAGGGCTCGCCGTCGAGGAGGCGGAGAGCTACGAGCGCGCGCTGGAGCGGATGCTGAAGGAGCCCCCGGCGCTGGCGCTGATCGACATCGAGCCCGACGCGGCCGAGGCGTTCCAGCTGCTGCAGGAGATGCAGCAGGACGACAAGCTCGTGCGCATCCCCGTCGTCTTCGTCGCCCAGCGGGCGGAGCGCGGCCTGAAGCTGCGCGCCCTGCGCCAGGGAGTCGACGAGTTCCTGTCCAAGGGCGACAACCTGGAAGAGCTGATCGCGCGCGTCGAGAACATCATCACGCGCGAGGCGATCCGCACCGCGGGCGAGCTGGCGCGCGCGCGCCGCGGGATCAGCGGCAATCTCGAGACGCTGAGCCTGCCCGACATCATGCAGACGCTGACGATCGGCATGAAGACCGCCTGCGTCAGCATCAACTGCCAGGACAACAGCGGCAAGATCTGGGTCGAGGGCGGGGCGCCGAAGCACGCCAAGACCGGCAGGCTCGAGGGCGAGGAGGCGTTCTACGAGATGGTGCGCTGGTCGACCGGGGAGTTCGTGATCGAGCACGGCGTGCGCTCCAAGAAGAGCAGCATCGAGCTCGATCCGATGTTCCTGCTGATGGAGGGGCTGCGGCTGATGGACGAGAGCGCCGAGAGCCGCGCGGCCTCCTCCTGAGATCGCCCCCGCACGCACCGCTCCCGCCGCCGAACTCCGGCTCCGCCAGCTCGCGCGGCCGGCGCCTGCCGCGCGGCGCTATAGTCTGGCTCGTCGGCGATGGGCGACGACGTCCAGGCTGTGTTCGACGCGGTGCGGGCCGCGTGCTTTCCCGCGACCTGGGCCCGGGGCGTCGCGCTGGCACGCGCCGACGCGGTCGTGGAGCAACGGAGCGGCGCCGGCGAGGCGATCTTCCGCATCGTGCTGCGCGGCGGGATGCTCAGCCGGAGCGTGACGCTGTTCGTCGAGGATCGCGACTGGGAGTGCGAGTGCGCGAGCCACGAGACGGCGTGCGAGCACGTCGTCGCCGCCGTCGTCGCCTGGCAGCAGGCGCGCCGCGCGGGAGTCGAGCGGGTCGCGCCGCGCCGCGCCGCCGCCCGCGTCGGCTACCGCTTCACGCGCACGCCCGGCGGCCTCGCGCTGGCACGGGTGCTGGAGCGGGACGGGGCCGTGTCGCCGCTCGAGGCCACCCTGGCGGCGGTCTCCGAGGGGCGGGCGGCCGGCGGGCGCTTCGTGGCGACGCAGGACGATCTGGCGCTGGAGCTGGCGCTGGGCACGCACCGCCGCGGCCTGCTGCCGCCGCAGCTCCTGTCGCGCCTGTTCGGGCCGCTGTCCCGCTGTGACGACGTCACGCTCGACGGCGTGCCGATCCGCGCGGCGGCCGATCCCGTGCTGCCCCGGGCGCGGCTGCAGGACAGCGGCGAGGACGGCCTGCTGCTGAGCGTCGAGCCCGACCCGGCTGTGACGGAGTCGTTCGCCAACGGTGCCGTCCTGTGTGGGAGCACGCTGCACCGGGTGGGCGACCCGCGCCTGACGGCGGTCGAGCGGGAGCAGCTCGGCCGCGGGCGGCGCTTCGGTCCGGGCGAGCTGGCGGAGCTCGTGACGGAGGTCCTGCCCGCGCTGCGACGGCGGATCCCGCTCGTGATCGAGACGTCCCGTCTCCCCGCGACGCAGCCGCTCCGCCCGCGGGCGATGGTCGAGGTCGCGGGCGAGGGGCGGACGCTGTCCGTGCTGGCGACGATCGTCTACGGCGATCCGCCGATCGCCCGGGTCGATGCCGGTCGGCTCGCGCTGCTCGGGGCCGGCGCCGTGCCCGTGCGCGACCGGCGCGCGGAGGAGGCCTGCGCGCACGCGCTCGAGCGCGACCTCGGGCTCGCACCGGGCGGGCGCGTGGAGTTCAGCGACGAGGAGGCGGTCGCGTTCAACGCGCGGCTGTCGCGCTGGGGCGGCACCGTGCGCGGAGCCGGGCGCGAGCGGTTCGAGCTGGCGCCCGCGCTCGAGTGCGTGGTCCGCGCCGAGAGCGGCTTCAGCGTCAGCTTCGAGACGCCGCCCGCGGGCGGCGGTCGGTCACGCGGCGGCCGCGCCGACGCCTCGACGGTGCTGCGCGCCTGGAGCGCGGGCCGATCGCTCGTCCCGCTCGTGGGTGGCGGCTGGGCGCCGCTGCCTCGCGAGTGGCTCGACCGCTTCGGCCAGCACGTGGCCGATCTGCTCGCGGCGCGGGACGCGGCGGGGACGATGCCCCGCTGCTGCCTGGCCGACGTCGCGCGCCTGTGCGAGGCGCTCGATCAGCCGCCGCCGGCCGAGCTGGGGGCGCTCCGCCGGCTCGCCGCCGGCTTCGAGGGGATCCCATCCGTCGCGCCGCCCGCCGATCTCGTCACGCGGCTCCGGAGCTACCAGCTGCGGGGCGTCGCCTGGCTCGTGTTCCTGCGCGACGCGGGCCTCGGGGCGCTGCTCGCCGACGACATGGGGCTGGGCAAGACCGTGCAGGTGCTGTGCGCGTTGCGCCCTCCCGCGCTCGTCGTCGCGCCGACGAGCGTGCTCCACAACTGGGCCGCGGAGATCGGCAAGCACCGCCCCGCGCTGAAGCACTGCGTGTTCCACGGACCGCGCCGCGAGCTGGAGGCCGGCGCGGACGTGACGCTCACGAGCTACGCCATCCTGCGGCTGGAGGCCGGGCGGCTCGCCGACCGGGCGTGGGAGACGATCGTGCTCGACGAGGCGCAGGCGATCAAGAACCCCGACAGTCAGGTCGCGGGCGCCGCCTTCCGGCTCGACGGGCGCTTCCGCGTGGCCCTCAGCGGCACGCCCGTCGAGAACCGGCTGGACGAGCTGTGGAGCCAGCTCCACTTCACGAACCGCGGCCTGCTCGGCGGCCGCGCCCACTTCCGCGCGCGCTACGCCGATCCGATCGAGGCCGGCGACGAGCGGGCGGCGCGCGACCTGCGCGAGCGGATCGGCCCGTTCGTCCTGCGCCGGCTCAAGCGCGACGTCGCCCCCGAGCTGCCGCCCCGCACCGAGATGGTGCTGCGCTGCGAGCTGGAGCCGGCGGAGCGGGAGGTCTACGACACGGTCCGCGCCGCCACGCTCGACGAGGTGGTGCGCCGCCTCGACACCGGTGCCGGCGTGCTGGCCGTGCTCGAGTCGCTGCTGCGCCTGCGCCAGGCCGCCTGCCACGCCGGCCTGGTCCCCGGCGTCCGTACCGAGGGCTCGTCCAAGCTGCGCGTGCTGCTCGAGGCCCTGGAGAGCGTCGTCGCCGAAGGGCACAAGGCGCTGGTCTTCTCGCAGTGGACGTCGCTGCTCGACCTGACCGAGCCGCATCTCGCCGCCGCCGGCATCCGCGCGACGCGCCTCGACGGCAGCACGCGCGACCGCGCCGCCGTCGTGGACCGCTTCCAGCACGACCCGGCGGTGCCGGTGATGCTGGTGTCGCTGCGCGCCGGTGGGACCGGCCTGAACCTCACCGCCGCCGACCACGTGTTCCTGCTCGATCCGTGGTGGAACCCCGCGGTCGAGGACCAGGCGGCCGATCGCGCGCACCGCATCGGCCAGGAGCGGCCGGTGATGATCTACCGCCTCGTCGCCTCCGACACGGTCGAGGAGCGGATCCTCGAGCTGCAGCGGCGCAAGCGCGAGATCGCCGAGGTCGCGGTCGGCGGCGGCACCGCCGCCGCCGCGCTGAGCCGGGCGGACCTGCTGCGCCTGCTGGGGATCGAGCCGGGAGCGTGAGGCGGCGCGCTCAGCCCGCGCCCGCGGGCCGGAGCCGCGGCGGGCGGAAGCTGATCTCTTCCCATTCGCCCTGCTCCACGACTTCCAGGCGCGGGTTGCGCTCGCGGAAGAAGGCGACGATCTCCTGCACCAGGTCGTCCGGCGTCGACGCCGCGGAGGTCAGGCCCACCGACCGCACGCCGTCGAGCCAGGCCGGCTCGATGTCGCGCACGCCCTCGACGCGCCGCGCGTTGCCGCTGAGCTGCTCGGCCAGCTCCAGCAGCCGCATGCCGTTGCTGCTGCGCTCGCTCGTGACGACGAGGAACAGCTCCGCCTTGGCGCCGATGCGCTTGACCGCGTCCTGGCGGTTCTTGGTCGCGTAGCACAGGTCGTCGCGGCCCGGCGTGACGAGCCGGGGGAAGCGCCGGCGCAGGATCTCGATCGTCCGCTGCGTGTCGTCGACCGACAGCGTCGTCTGGGTCAGCACCAGCACCTTCTCCGGATCGGGGACCGTCACGGTCTCCGGATCGGCGAGGGCCGGATCGTGCTTGCGATTGCCGACGACGCTGACGACGGTCGTCCGGTCGGGGGCCTCGCCCCGGGTCCCGATCACCTCCTGGTGCGTCGTCGAGTCGCCGATCAGCAGGATGTGGTAGCCGCGGGCCGCGTACTTGCGGGCCTCGCTGTGCACCTTGGTCACGAGCGGGCAGGTGGCGTCGATCGTGGCCAGGCCGCGGCGATCGGCCGCGCGCCGGATCTCGGGGCTGACGCCGTGCGCGGAGAAGACGAGCGTCCCCGACAGCTTCGACCCGCGCTCGCGCGCGCGCCGCGCCAGGCCGTCGAGCTCGTCCAGCGACTCGACGAAGTGCGCCCCCTGCTCGCGCTCGAGCCGCTCGACGACGGTGTCGTTGTGCACGATCGAGTGGTAGACGGCCAGCTCGCCCGCGCCCCGCGCCCGCTGCTCGCCGGCGGCCTGCTCGACGGCCTCGATCGCCATCACGACGCCGGCGCAGAAGCCGCGGGGCTTGGCCAGGTACAGCCGCTCGACCATCGGCGGAATTATAGACCGCGGGCGCTCCCCGCGGCGGACGCTGAACTCCGGCCGGCGAACGGCGTAGACAAGGCCCGGGGCCCGCGCCGCGGGGGCGGCCGGCGGCGCCGAGGGGGGACTCGCGCTGGCGCAGCACGCTATAGTGCGTCCGGCGCTCACGGGTCGAGCGGCGACGGGGAGGGGTTCCATGACCGAACCAGGAGCGGCCCGTGCCGAGCCGCGGCAGGCGACCGTGGTCACGGCCGGCCTGCGCCACGTCTATCGCGGGCAGACCGTCGCGCTCGACGGCGTCGATCTGACGATCGGCACCGGCCTGTTCGGCCTGCTCGGTCCCAACGGAGCCGGCAAGAGCACGCTGATGCGCATCCTGTGCACGCTGCTCGCGCCGAGCGCGGGACGCGCGGCGGTCGGCGGTCATGACGTGGTGCACGAGCGCCAGGCCGTGCGCCGCTTGCTCGGCTACCTGCCGCAGGAGTTCGGCGCGTGGCGGCTGCAGCGCGTCGAAGAAGTGCTCGACACGCTGGGGCTGCTCTCCGGGTTGAAGGACCGCTCGCGACGGCGCACGCGCGTGCGCGACGTGCTGGAGCAGGTCGGTCTGGCGGACGTGGCCGATCGCAAGGTGAAGAAGCTCTCGGGCGGGATGGTCCGCCGGCTGGGGGTGGCGCAGGCCCTGGTGCACGACCCGGCGGTGATCGTCGTCGACGAGCCGACCGTCGGTCTCGATCCCGAGGAGCGCCTGCGCTTCCGCCAGCTGATGGCGGGGCTGGGGCAGGACCGCACGATCGTGCTGTCCACGCACATCGTCGCCGACCTCGGCTCGGGCTGCCGCGACCTGGCCCTGATCGACTCGGGCAAGATCGTCTTCCGCGGCAGTCCCGCCGAGCTGCTCGCCCGCGGCCGCGGCTCGGTGCTCGAGGTCGTGGTCGCCGCCGGCAGCGAGCCGCGGCTGCCGCCCGGCGTCGAGATCGTGTCGCGCGCCCGCGAGGGCGAGAGCGTGCGTCTGCGCGCCGTGCTCGGCGAGGCGCGGCCGCCCGAAGGCGGCCGGATCGCCGACGCCACGACGCTCGAGGAGGCCTACCTGGCGTTCATGGCCGCGCGCGGCCGGGCCGGCGCGGCGCTCGTCGAGGAGGGGGATCGATGATCCGTCCTGCCGAGACCTGGGCGATCGCCCGCGCCGAGCTGCGTCTGACGCGGCGGCTGGCCCGCTACTGGGTGTTCGTCTCGATCGCCGCGCTGGCGGCGATCCTCAACTACGTGAACTTCTACTTCATCCACTACTTCTTCTCGCCCTACTCGGCATCGGCCGCCGCCGCCAACCCGCGCTACTTCATGGGACAGTTCGGCGTCAACTTCGTGCTGATGTTCCTGCTGGGCGTGGTGTTCCTCGGCTTCGACCTGCGTGCGCGCGACCGCCGGGAGCGAATCGTCGAGGTGCTGGACGCGCTGCCGATCACGAACCTGGAGCTGATCGCCGGACGGGCGATCGGCCTGCTGCTCGCCGCCTGGCTGCCGATGCTCGTGCTGCTCGGGCTCGTGGCGCTCGTCGCCGCGATCCTGGGAAACCCGCTCGAGCCCTACTCCACGCTGGGCGCCGCGCTGTTCATGGCCGTCCCCGGCTTCAGCTGCGCGATCGGGCTGGTCTATCTGCTGACCGTGCTGCTGCGGCACCGGCTGGCGGCCGCGGTGGTCTCGCTGGCGGTCCTGGTCGGCTCGTTCTTCGTGAGCCTGTGGTGGATCCCGATCTGGGCCACGCCGTTCATCGACGTCACCGGCGGCTACTCGGTGCCGTTTCCCTCCGACCTGACGCCGGAGATCATCGAGATCTTCGGCGGGCTGCAGCGGCTCGGCTTCACGCTCGCCGGCGCCGGCTTCCTCGTGCTGGCCGCGGTGTTCCATCCACGGCGCGACGACTCCCGGCGTCCGCTCCTGGCGCTCGGCGGGCTCGCGGCGCTCGCCGCCGGCGCGGCGCTGGTGGTCGTCGTGGCCCGCGAGAACCACCGCGGCATGGATCTCAGGCGGGCCTGGCTCGCCGCGCACGAGGCGCGCCGCGGCGAGCCGCTCCCGGACCTCGTGTCGGTCGCAGGCACCGTGCGGATCGATCCGGGGCGGGAGCTCGGGCTCGAGCTCGGCCTGCGGTTCCGTGCGCCCGACGATCGGGCGCTCGAGCGCGCGCTGTTCACGCTCAACCCCGGTCTCGGCGTGCGGTCGGTCGCGGCGGCGACGGGAGAGCCGCTCGCGTTCGAGCAGCGCGACGGGCTCGTCGAGATCGAGCTTCCGGGCCGGCTCGAGCCGGGCGCCGAGAGCGGCGTGACGCTCGTCGCCGCCGGCCTGCCCGACGCTCGGTTCTCGTACCTCGATGCGGCGATCGATCCGCTGCAGCTGCCCGCGGCCAAGGCGCAGATCGTGGTGCTCGGCTACGAGCCGCTGATCTTCCGCTCGCGACACGTCGCGCTCCTGCCCGGCGTGCGCTGGATGCCCGCCTCCGGTCCGGAGCCCGGCCGCGGCGACGCGCGCGCCCGCCCGCCGGACTTCCACCACGTCGACCTGGAGGTCGAGGTGCCGGCGGGCTGGCTGGTGGCCGGCCCGGGCCGGCGGCAGGAGCCGCGGCAGCCGGCGCCGAGCGGGCGCGAGCGCTTCCGCTTCGCGCCCGCCGGTTTCGTGCCGGCGGTCGCGCTCGTCGCCGGACCGTACGTCAGCCGCTCGATCGAGACCGACGGCGTGCTGCTCGAGGCGCTGGTCCACCGCGGCCACCAGGCGAACCTCGAGTTCTTCGCCGACGCGGGCCCGGAGATCGAGGGCTGGCTGTCCGAGCGCCTGACCGAGGCCCGCGAGATCGGACTCGACTATCCCTACGACGCGCTGACGCTGGTCGAGGTGCCGATGATCCTGCGTGGCTTCGGCGGCGGCTGGCGCCAGGACAGCACGCTGATCCAGCCGGCGCTGGTGCTGATGCGGGAATCCGGCTTCCCCACGGCGCGCTTCGACGCCGCCGAGGAGCGCTTCGAGCGCGCGCGCGACAACGAAGGCGGCGTGCCGCGCGCCAAGCGCGAGGGGCTGGAGCGCTTCTTCGAGAACGACATCAACGGCGGCAATCCGTTCATCGCCGCGGCGCGCAGCTTCTTCGGCTTCCAGACGGCGGGTCGCGGCCCCGAGGGCGTGCCGCTCGACTGGGTCTGCGAGACGCTCTCCTCGCACGTGCTGACGGAGAAGACCGGCTACTTCTCGATCCACTTCTTCGATCAGGACTTCGGCAACGACTTCCAGCGCGCGGCGATGGCGATGAACAGCGAGGATCGCGTCGGCGACAGCTACTCGCAGGTCCTGATCCACATGCTGACCTCGAAGCCCGAGATCTGGGACAAGGCGCTCGGGGTCAGCCTGGCCGAGCTCGACCCGGCCGCCGATCCGGCCCGCGCGGTCGACGTGCTGAGCCTCAAGGCCGGCGCGATGGCGCGCTCGCTGCTTGACGCGCTGGGGCGCGAGCGCGCCGGGCAGTTCTTGGCGGCGCTGCGCCGGCGCGCCGCGGGCGCGCCGTTCACGCGCGAGGACGTGATCGCGGCCGGGCACGAAGTGGAGGCGGAGCTGGCGGAGTGGCTCGACGTCTGGATCGACGAGACGGGGCTGCCCGGCTTCACCCTCGGCGACGTCGCCTACCACCGGATTCCGGGTGCCGCGGACGGCGCGACGCGCTACCAGGTGACGGTGGTCGTGCGCAACGAGGAGCAGCCGCCGGGGCTGCTGCGGCTCGAGTACCGCACGGAGGGCGAGGGCGAAGGCCAGGCAGCCCAGTCACGGGAGCGCAGCGAGCCGGTGCTGCTGGCCGGCCGCAGCGCGGTCGAGATCGGCCTGACGACCTCGGCTCCGCTGCGTTCGCTGCGCGTCGCGCCCTACTTCGCGCTGAACCGCGATCCGTTCAGCGTGCAGCTGCCCACGCTCGACCCGGAGCGGATCGTCCAGGCCGAACCGTTCGTCGGCGCGCGCTCGGTGGAATGGGCCCGCCCCGCCGACGAGTCGATCGTCGTCGACGATCTCGACGACGGGTTCGCGCTCGACGAGAGCGCGGGCCAGGGGATGCTGCGCGTGGCCGGCCGCGGCGACGTCGAGCTGCAGCTCGACCAGGGGCTCCCGGTCAGCGAGGGGCTGCGCCCGTCGCGCTGGTCGCGCCTCACGTCGCCCCAGGCGTTCGGCAAGTACCGCCGGACGATGGCGGTGGTGCGCGCCGGCAGCGGCAAGCGCCACGCGGTGTTCAGCGCCGACCTGCCGCGCGCCGGCGACTGGCGGCTCGAGGTCTATCTGCCGCAGCGGCCGTCGGACGCCCGCACGCGGCGCCATCCCGGGACGTGGGCGCTGAAGCTGTCCGACGGCGCGGAGGAGCGCGACCTGAGCTTCGACGCCGACGACGCCGAGCCGGGCTGGAACGCGATCGGGACGTTCCACGTCGCCGGCGGGGACGTCCAGGTCAAGCTCTCCGACCGCACCGACGGCGACTACGTCGTGGCCGACGCCATCCGCTGGGTGGCGGTCGCCGACTCCGCCCCCGGGTCGGCTTCGCTCGAGTGAAGGCGATGCGGGGAGCAGCGTCGCGCTTCGGGGCGGCCGCGGCCGCGGCGCTGCTGGCCGCGGCCTGCAGTCCCTCGGCCGACGAGGCGCAGATCGAGTTCCGCGTCCCGGTCTTCGTGCGCGACGTCGGCACGGGTACCGTCGAGGACCGCATCGTGGCCACCGGATCGCTGCGCGCCCCCGAGACGGTCGCGCTGCGTGCCGACACCGCGGGAGCGCTGCTCTTGGCGCGCGACGCCGCCGGGCGACGCCTGACGGAGGGCACGCGCGTGGCGGCCGGCCAGGCGATCGCGGAGATCACCGGCGAGGACGTGCGCCTCGCGGCCCGCACCGAGGCGACCCTGCAGCGCCACGAGCAGGCGCTGCGCGACCACCAGTCGAAGCGCGCGCTGTACGAGCAGGGGCTGCTCAGCCAGCAGGAGTTCCTGCAGGTCGAGACGGCGCTCGCCGACGCCAAGCTCGAGCTCGAGCGCAGCCGCCGGACCGAGGACCTCTCGCGGCTGGTCACGCCGATCTCGGGGGTGATCCTCCGGCTGTGCCGCGACGACGCCGGCCTGCCGCTGGCCGACGGGCAGCTCGTGGCCCCCGGCTTCGTCGTGGCGCAGATCGCTCCGACCGCCGCGCTCGTCGCCGACGCCGACGTGGTCGGGCCCGACGTGGCCCGCGTGCGTGCCGGCCTCCCGGCCCGCGTGCGCCATCATGCCTTCTCCGACCGGATGTTCGAGGGTCGCGTGGTGCGGCTGGCCCCGGCACTCGACCCCGTCACGCGCACGCTGCGCGTCGAGGTCGAGGTCGACAACCGCGAGGGACTGCTCCGCCCCGGGATGTTCGTCGAGGCGACGTTGATCGCCGAGCGGCGCGAGAACGTCCCCGTCGTGCCGCGCGAGGCGCTCGCCGAGCGCGGCGGGCGCAAGGTCGTCTTCGTGCTCCAGGGACAGCGCGTCAACCGCCGCGAGGTCGCCCCCGGCCTGGGTGACGACGAGATCGTGGAGATCACCCACGGCGTCGAGGTCGGCGAGCGCGTCGTGGTCCGCGGGATCGAGACGCTGACCGACGGCACGCGAGTGCGCGTGTCGGGCTCGTAGGCGGCCGCCGGTGGAGGGCCTGGCGCGACTGGCCGCGAGGAGGCCGGTGGCCGTGTGCGTGACGGCCGCCGCCTTCGTCGCCTTCGGTTGGACGTCGTGGCGGAGCCTGCCGCTCGACCTGCTTCCCGACCTCGAGAGCCCGACGATCCTCGTCTCGCTGCGCTCCGGCGACCGCCCGCCGGCCGAGATGGAGCGGATCTACGGCGAGCAGATCGAGCAGCGGCTGTTCGCGGTGCGCGGCATCCGCTCGATCGAGCAGGCGGCGCGCACCGGCCGGATCCTGGCCACGGTCGGCTTCGACTGGGACGCCGACATGGACTTCGCGCTGGTCGAGGTGGAGAAGGCGATCGGCGCGATCCGCGCCGACCCCGACGTGGACGAGGTCGTGGTGCGCCGCTTCGACCCACGGCAGGCGCCGGTCGTCGTGCTCGGGCTGGTTCCCGCCGAGGCGGACGCCGATCTGGCCGAGCTGCGCCAGGTCGCGCGACGCCAGGTGGCGACCGCGCTCGAGCGCCTGGAGGGCGTCGCCGAGGTGCGGGTCACCGGCGGCCGCGACAAGCAGCTGTGGGTGCGCGTCGACCGCTACGCGCTCGAGGCCCACGGGCTGGCCCTGGCCGACGTCGAGCGCCGCCTGCGCGAGGCCAACATCGACGTCAACGCCGGGACCCTCGAGGAGGGGAGCCGGCTGTACGTCGTGCGCGGCCTGGGGCGCTTCCGCCGGGCGCAGGACGTCGAGCAGGTCGTGCTGCGCTACGGCGGCGCCGACACCGGGCGGCGCATCCCGGTGCGGGTCTCCGACGTGGCGACCGTCGAGTTCGCGGACGCCGAGATCACCCATCTCGTGCGCGTCGACGGCCGCGAGGGAGTCGGCCTGTCGGTGTACAAGGAGGCGGGATCGAACACGGTCGCCGTCTCGCGCACGGTGCACGAGGCGCTGGCCGGCCTGGCCGCCGACCTGCCCGGCCTCGAGGTGCGCGTCGTCTCCGACGAGGCCGCGCTGATCGAGGATTCGATCGCCGACGTGCAGTCGGCGGCGCTGGCCGGCGCCGCGCTCGCGGTGCTGGTGCTGGTGCTGTTCCTGCGCGCCGCGGGGCCGACGGTGATCGTCTGCGTCACGATCCCGGTCTCGCTCCTGGCGACGCTGTTCCTGATGCGCCTCGGCGGCCACAGCCTGAACATCATGACGCTGGGCGGCCTCGCGCTCGGCGTGGGGATGCTGGTCGACAACGCGATCGTCGTCGTCGAGAGCGGCTTCCGCCGCCTGGCGTCCGGCGCCACGGCCGAGGACGCCGCGGTGCGGGGGACGGCCGATGTCGCGGGCGCGATCACGGCCAGCACGCTCACGAGCTGCGCCGTCTTCGTCCCGATCCTGTTCGTGCAGGGACTGGCGGCACGCGTGATGAGCGGCCTGTCCTTCACCGTGGTCGCGTCCCAGGTCGTCTCCCTCGTGGCCACGGTGCTGCTCGTGCCGGCGCTGGCGAAGTGGCTGTTGCCGCGCGGCGGCGCCCGCACGCTCGACCCGGGGATCGCCCCGGTGGAGCGCTTCGTCGCTGCTCTGCTGCGCCGGCCCGGGCTCGTGGTCGTGGCGGCGGCGCTGGCCACCGTGGGAGCGGCCCTCGCGTTGCGGGGACTCGGCAGCGAGCTGTTGCCGCCGACCGATCCACGCCAGTTCTCGGTGCGGCTGATCTGCGCTCCCGGCCAGCGCGTGGAGGCGACGGCGCGGGTGGTCGAGGCGGTCGAGGAGGTGATCCACGAGGCGGGCGGCGCCGACGTCCGCGCCGTCCTCTCCGAGGTCGGCCGGTTGCCGGAAGACGACCGCCAGATCTACGAGGAGCAGACCGAGGAGAACACGGCACGCATCGTCGTCAGCCTGGCCGGAGCACGCTCGGTCCAGGCGATCGTCGCCGGCGCGGCCGCGGCGGTCGCCGGCCTGGACGGAGTCGAGGCCGCTTGGGACAGCGGAACTTCCGGCCTGTCCCGCGCCCTGGGCCGCGGCGGCCCGCCGGTGTCGGTCGAGATCTCGGGCCAGTCGATCGACGACCTGCGGGCGGCCGCCGACCGCGTGCGCCAGGCGCTCGCCGCCCGCGCGGAGCTGTGGAACGTGCGGTCCTCGTTCGAGGGCGGCCCGCCCGAGCTGCGCGTCGTCCTCGACCGGCACCTGGCCGACGGGCTGGGCGTCGACCTCGATGCCGCGGCGCTGGTGCTCGAGGCCGCGCTCGACGGCCGCAAGGCGACCGTGCTCAACCTCGGCGACGAGGAGCGCGACGTGGTGATCAAGCTGCCACGGGTGCGGCGCGACGAGCTGCTCGGCGTCCGTGTCACGGGCCGTACGGGCCAGCTCGTCACCCTGGGCGACGTGGCCCACGTGGCGCTCGACGCCGGGGCGCGGGAGATCTTCCGCCGCGATCAGCGCCGCGTCGCCCGCGTCACCGCGCGCATCGCCGCGGAAAGCGATTTCCCCGCGGCGATGGCGGCGACGCGCGGCGCCCTGGCCGGAGTCGAGCTGCCCCCGGGCCTGCTGGCGCGCGTCGCCGGCGACGAGGAGGAGCGCACGCGCACGTTCCGCGAGCTGTACTGGGCGGGCGGGATGGCGCTGTTGCTGCTGTTCATGGTGCTGGCCGGGACGTTCGAGTCGCTGGTCCACCCGCTGACCGTGCTGGTCGCGGTGCCGTTCTCGCTGATCGGCGTCGCGGCGGTGCTGGTCCCCGTCGGATGGCCGGTCGGGATCATGGCGCTGTTGGGGATGATCGTGCTGGCGGGTGTCGCGGTCAACGACGCGATCCTGCTCGTCGACGCCGCGCGCACGCTGATCGACGACGGCGTCCCGCGCGCCGCGGCGCTGTCCCGGGCGGCCGGGCTGCGGCTGCGGCCGATCCTGATGACCACGCTGACCGGCGTCGTCGGGCTGCTCCCGCTGGCGCTCGGCAGCGGCGAGGCGGCGCGACTGCGCAGCCCGCTGGCGTGGGCCATCGTCGGCGGGCTCGTCGCCTCGCTCGTCGCCTCGCTGACCGTGATCCCCTGCGTCTACGAGCTGCTCGACCGGCTGCGGCCGGCGGGGCGCCGGCGATGAGCCTGCTCGCGCTCCCGATCCGGCGCCCGGTGGCGACCTCGATGCTGTTCCTCGCCGCGCTGCTGCTCGGCTGGGCGGCGTGGAACCCGCTGGAGCTGCCGGCCTCGCGCCTGCCGATCGAATTGTTGCCCGCGGTCAGCGGCGACGAGCTGTTCGTCAGCTTCAACCGTCCGGGCAGCGAGCCCGAGGTCGTGGAGCGCGAGATCCTGCTCCCGCTCGAGGCGCGCGTGGCGGAGCTGGCCGCGGTCGAGGAGACCTGGGCCGAAATCCGCGGCTCGAGCGGGACGTTCCGCATCCGGTTCGAGCCCGGAGCCGACATCGAGATCCGCGAGCTGGAGCTGAGACGGCTCGCCGCCGAGCTGGTGCGCACGCAGCCGCGCGGCTCGTCGATCGACGTCAGCGCGCAGGACCTGACGTTCATCAGCCGCTTCGCGCTGTTCGTCCAGGTCACCGGCGGCAGCGACCGCAACAGCCTGCTCGACTTCGTCGAGCAGCGCGTCGCCCCGCGGCTGGTCGCGGTGCCCGGCGCGTCGCGCGTGCTGGTCGGAGGCGGGGCCGGCCGCGAGCTGAACGTCGACGTCGATCCCGACCGCGCGGCCGCCCTCGGCGTCGCCAGCGACCGCATCGTCGGCAGCCTGACCGGCGCCGTGCGCCGGTTGCAGTTCGTCGGCGGAGTCGAGGACGAGGCGGGCCGGACCGCCGTGCTGCTCGACGGCCGGGCGCGCGGGCCGCAGGCGCTGGGCGAGACGCGGATCTCGCCCGAGCGCGCGGTGCTGCTGCGCCACGTGGCCGACGTGGGCCTGGGCAGCGGGCGCGAGGAGATCCTGTTCCGCGTCAACGCCCGGGAGACCGTCGGCCTGGTCGTGTTCCAGGAGGAGGACGCGAACCTGATCCAGCTCGGGCGGCGCCTGCGGCGGCAGCTCGACGAGCTGCGGGCGGAGTTCCACGACTACGGCCTCGATTTCGTCGTCAACTTCGACGCCGCCGACGTCGTCGAGCAGCAGCTCGTGCGGCTCGAGCGGCTGGCGGTCGGCGGTTTCTGCGTCGCGCTGCTCGTCCTGTACCTGTTCCTGCGGCAGGCGCGCGCCGTGGCGGTGGTCGCGATCTCGGTCCCGGTCAGCCTGCTCGCCGGGCTGGCGCTGCTGTACCTCGCCGGCCAGACGATCAACCTGATCACGCTGCTCGGCCTGGCGATCGGCGTCGGGATGCTCGTGGACAACAGCATCGTGGTCTACGAGGCGGTGCAGCAGCAGCTCGAGCACGGGGTCGGGCCCGACCTGGCGGCGGAGCAGGCCGTGCGGCGCACGCTGCGGGCGATCGCGGCCGGGACCGCGACGAACGGCATCGTGTTCGTTCCGATCCTGTTCGCCGAGTTCGAGCAGTCGGTGACCCGCGCCCTGCTCGGCGTGTTGGCGCTGGCGATCGTGCTGCCGATGCTGGCCTCGCTGATCGTGGCCGTGGGGCTCGTGCCGCTTCTGGCCCGCAAGCTCGCGGCGCCGGCGGCGATCGCCCGGCTCGAGGCCGCGCGCCGCCGCCGCCGGGCGCTGGGCGATCTCGTCCCGCCCGATCGCGCCCGCGAGCTGTTCGGCGGCCTGATCGCGGTCGCGCTGCGCCAGCCGGCGGCCTGGATCACCGCGATCGTGACCGCCGTGCTGCTCACGGTCGTCGTCGCCGTGCCGTGGGTCGCGGTCGGAACGGCGAGCCCCGAGCCGGCCGAGGCCGAGGCCGTGCGCATGTCGCTCGAGATCGAGTCGGGCGGATCGCTCGAGCGCGCGGCCGGCGTGGTCGAGCGCCTGGAGCGGGCGGCGATGGCGCTCGACGGCGTGAAGCACGTCGAGAGCGTGGTGCGCGAGGAGGGCGGGACGCTCACCGTGCACCTCTTCCCCAAGGGGCAGCGCACCGAGGGGGTCAACGCGGCGCGCGTCCGGCAGGTCGTCCAGCAGGCGGCCGCGGAGCTGGGCGAGGTCGAGATCCAGAGCCAGCAGTCGGGGCTCGACGGCGGCGGCGGCCGGGGCGGGGGCGAGGGCGGCGGGCTCGCCGGGCTGCTCGGCCAGGCGCCGGCCCGCGTCGTGCTGTCCGGCCCCGACGCGCGCCTGCTCGACCTGCTGGCCAGGGAGATCGAGGAGCAGCTGCAGTCGGTCCCGCAGATCGGCTCGACGGCGATCCAGGGGAGCCGCGGGCTGCCCGAGATTCGCGTGATCCCCGACGCGCTGGCGCTCGAGAGCTTCGGCCTGACCGCCGATCAGATCGTCCCGGCGCTCGCGCTCGTGGGGCGCGAGGGGGTGCGCCTGCCCGCGGGCTTCTCGCTGCCCGACGGGCGCGAGATCCCGCTGACCGTCCGCCGCGACACGTCGCGGTCCGAGGGTTGGGAGCGGCTGCGCCGCATGCGGATCGCGACGCCGGCCGGCGTGCTGCCGCTCGTCGCGCTCGCGGACGTGACCCGCGCCCCGGCCCCGCCGACGATCCTGCACCACAACGGCCGGCGGGAGATGGAGGTGACCTACCGCCTGGGCGAGGACGCGCCGAAGACCGGTCCCGCGCGGCAGGCGCTGGAGGACCAGATCCGCGCCGCGATCCAGCAGGCGCACCGACCGCCCGGCACCAGCGTCGAGACGCCGCGGACCGACGAGCGGTTCGACTGGTTCAAGAAGATCCTGGTGCCGATCCTGCTGCTGCTCTACGCCGTGCTCGCCGTGACGTTCGAGTCGCTGACGCTGCCGCTGCTCGTGCTCGTCGCGCTGCCGTTGACGGTGCTCGGCGCGACCTGGTCGCTCGTGTTCGCGGACATCCCGGCGGACATGATGGCGCTGGTGGGAGTCGTGGCACTGATCGGCGTGACCGTCAATCCGGCGATCCTGCTGGTGCATCGGATGCAGGAACGGGCCTGGGGCGGCGGGCTCGCGCCGGGGGCGGCGGCGCTCGCCGCGGTGCGCGAACGGGCCCGGCCGGTGCTGATGACGACCGCCACCACGGTCGCGGGCCTCGCGCCGCTGTGCATCGTCCGTGGGGTCGAGAACGAGATCTGGCCTCCGTTCGCCACGGTCATGGTCGGCGGGCTCGCGACCTCGACCCTGCTGACCCTGCTCGCCGTTCCCGTCGGCTTCGTGTTCCTGCATCGCCTCGACCAGCTATTCGGCCGGCTCGGCCCATGGGTGTTGATCGCATGGGTCGCGACCACCGCGGCGGTGATGGCGCCGCTCGTCCTCGCCGAGTCGATCAGCACGCTCACCTGGCAGGTGGTGACGACGCTGCTCGTGGCCGCCGTCGTGCTGGCCGGCGCGGTGCTGCTCGTCCGCCGGAGCGAGCCGCCGCGCCCGTCGACCACGGACGGGCCGCCGCGGATCGAGGTGCGCTACCTGAGCAAGGTCTACGGGCGTCCCGGCCCAGTCGGTCGCGCCTGGCGCAGCCCCCAGCGATTCGCCGAGCGCGTCGCCCGGGCGGGCGGGAGCGCCTTCGACCCCGCCGCGGCGCGGGGCCGGATCCTTCCCCTGGCCCTGGTCCTCGCCGGCGCCGTCTACTGGGCGTTCGCCGTCCAGTCTCCGTTCTGGCGGATCGTGTTCCTGTTCGTGGCGGCGGCGCTGGCCGGAGGGCTGCTGCGCCAGGTGCGAGCCTGGCGCGGGGAGGCCGACCGGCTGGGCCGGGCCCGGCCCGGCGGGCCGGAGAACGTCGCGGCCGCGCTGCTGCCGTGGGCGGTGCTGGTTTACGTCGCGCTGCGCTACACCGTGCTGCAGGAGGTGGCGGACGAGCGTCCGGACGTGCGCGAGTGGGTCCCGATCACGCTCGCCGTGCTGCTGCCGCTCGTCCAGCTCGGCCGGCGCACCGCCGTGCGCCTGGCGCTGGGGCGGATCGAGCCACGCCTGACCGAGGGACGACTGCGCCGGGCCCGTACCGTCTGGCGCCGAGCCTCCCGCGCGCTGTTCGGTCTGGACCTCCCCCGCGAGCAGGTCGCCGCCGTGCGCGGCCTGCACTTCTCCGTCGCCCGCGGGATGGTCGGCATCCTCGGGCCCAACGGCGCCGGCAAGACGACGCTCTTGCGCATGCTGGCGGGGATCCTCGACCCGTCTTCGGGCAACGTCGCGCTCGGGGGCGTCGCGCTGCGCGGCCTGCGGCGCTACCTGGCGCGCTGGATCGGTTACCTGCCGCAGGACTTCGGGCTGCCGCGCGACCTCACGGCGCGCGAATACCTCGAGTACTTCGCCTTGCTGTACGAGATCGGCCCACAGCGGGAGCGGCGGCAACGCGTGCAACAGTTGCTCGAGGAGGTCGGGCTGGCCGAGCGCGCCGACGAGCGGATCGGCGGCTACTCGGGCGGGATGCGGCAGCGCGTCGCGGTGGCGCGCACGCTGCTGCGGCTGCCGCCGGTGATCGTCGTCGACGAGCCGACCGTCGGCCTCGACCCACGCGAGCGCATCCGCTTCCGCAACCTGCTCGCGCGACTGGCCGAGGGGCGCGTCGTGCTGTTCTCGACCCACGTCGTCGAGGACGTCGAGGTGGCGTGCGAGCGGGTGATCGTGATGGCGCGGGGCCGCGTGGTGTTCGACGGCGTGCCGCTCGACCTGGCCGGAGCCGCGGACGGCAAGGTGTGGCTGCTGCACGATCCTCCCGGCGCCGAGCCGTTCCAGCCCGGCCCGGATGCCGCCGTCGTCGACCAGGTCCCGGAACCCGGGGGCGGCGTTCGGATGCGCGTGCTGAGCGCCACGCCACCGGCCGCCGGCGCCACGGCGACCGCGCCGACGCTGCAGGACGGCTACCTGTGGCTCGTGGGACAGAGGGCCGGCGTGTGATCGCGCGGTCGGTCGAGTGGCTGCGCCTGGTGTGGCTCGCCGGCCGCGCGGTCGCCGGCCGCCGGCCGTGGATCGCGCCGCTCCTGCCGCTCACCTGGATCGCGTTCCAGGTCTTCCGCCTCCTCGTGCACTGGCGGCCCGAGGCCTACGAGCCGGTCGATGCGCAGAACACGCTGATCGGTGCGCCGCTGGCGGTGCTGGGGGCGGGGTTCGGCGTGCGCGTCATCGCGGGGGAGATCGACCAGCGTACGCTGGAGATCGCCTACACCGTCCCGGGAGGGGCGCACCGCGTCTGGCTGGCGAAGCTGTGTGCCGCGACCGCGCTGCTCGCGACCGCCGAGATCCTGCTCGCGGTCACGACGTTCGCCTTCTGCACGAGCTTCCCCGCCGGCGCCCTGTACGGGGCGTTCCAGGCCGCGGTGTTCTACCTGGTCGTCGCGATGGGGCTCGCCGCGCTGTTCAAGAGCGAGGCCACGGGAGCGCTCGTCACCCTGGTCGTGGCGATCGCGAACGGCTTCGCGCAGGGAGCGACCCTGCGCGTCTCCCCGATGTGGAACCCGATGCGGCTCGGGGAGTTCGATCCGGCCGACGTCCTGGCCTGGACCGTGCAGAATCGCATCGGATTCGCGCTCGCGATCGCGGCGGTCACGGCGCTCGCGTTCCTGCGGGCGGAGCGGCGGGAGAAGTTGCTCGGCGCCTGAGCGACGCTTCCTCCGTCCGTCCGGGTTTGAAGGAGTTCGAAGGATTTGAATCCTGCGAGCATTGCATCTCCTTGCATCACATCGCGCGCGGCGTACACTTGGGCGCGCGGTTCGGCGCGGGCCGCCTCGATGGGGGGAGTGCGATGAGCAACAGGTGGATGCAGCGGCTCGGGATCGTGTGTGGGGGTGTCTTGCTCGCCGGAGTGGCAGCCGGCGGCGACCCGATCAGGAGCGAGGTCGTCGTGGAGAGCTACGACGTCGCGGGGGACGTCATCGGCGGCTATCCGGACGGGAGCGCGTCGCTCGAGTTCTACCAGCGGTCCGCGGCGACGGCGCACGTGGCCGGTCCGCCGCCCGGTCCGGCCCAGCACCCGCCCGACCCGTGCCGTCGCATCACCGACGCGTGGAACCGGTTCCTCGGCTCCGGACTGACCCAGGAGCAGAAGTACCGGGCGTTCAGCAACCTGATCCGCGGCATGGCGCTGAAGGGCTGCAGCTGCGAGGTCCTGGGCCTGCCCGATCCGAGCGGCGCGCCGCAGGAGCTGCTCGAGATCCGCCCGCTCCCGCGCTAGCCCTTGAACGACTCGCAAAACCGTTCGCGCGAGGAGCGTCCGCCGGAGCCAGATCCCGTTCCGCCTCGCCGGACTCACGCCGACCGCGCGGCGTGTTGCGGGTTGGCGTCGAGGGCGTCGAGGATTCCCACCATCCGACGGGCCATCACGTCGAGCGAGTACTCCGCCTCGACCACGCGCCGGGCGGCGCGGGCGATCCGGCTGCGCAATTCGCCGTCGGACAGCAGCCGATCGATGGACTCGACCCACTCCCGGTCGCTGTCCGGCAAGAAGCCGGTCGCACCGTGGCGGATGAGCTCGCGGTTCATGCCCACCGGCGAGGCGACCGCCGGGATCCCAAGGGCCATGTACTGAATCGCCTTGAACGCGCACTTGCCGCGTGCCCAGGGCGTGTCCTCGAGCGGCATCAACCCCAGGGCCATCCCCTGAAAGCAAGAGACCTCGGATTCGAGAGTCCAGCGCCGGAATTCGACAGCGACCCCCGGCAGTCGCGGCGGCCGGTCGGCGACGACGATGACGCGCAACCCCGAATGGCGGCGGGTGATCTCGCGCAGCGGCTCGCCGAGCGACTCGAGATACCTCAGATTGTCGGAGTAGCCGACCCAGCCGAGCGTCGGCTCGGCCTGCGCTGCGGACTCGGCCGCAGGCGCGAACCGCACCGTGTCGATCGGCGTCGGGAGGAGCTCGAAGCGCCGGTGCGGCAGCCTTCTGGCCAGCTCGGAGTTGCCGCACAGCGCGAGGTCCGCGGCCCCGACGGTCGCGACGAAGTTCCGACGGTAACGGCGCTCTGCCGTGGAGGAAAGCGTCGTCGAAGGAGGCGGTAGATCGATCGCGTCATCCATGTCGAACACGATCTTGCGGCCCGCTCGCTTCAGCCTCGGTGCCAGCGTCGGCGGATACGTCTTGCGGTGGACGAACAGGACCCGCTCCTTTGCGGTCGCCGTGACGTCCCGCATCAGGTCCGCGATCCGCCAGGCCACGCGGAGCGGGCCGTGGAGCCGGAGCGGGAAGCGGACGGCGACGTCGTAGCCCGCCGCCTCGAGCGCGGGACGATAGGCCAGCACGCGATAGCGCGTGCTCGCACCCTGCTCCCGACCGACCGGCAGCATCGTGATGCGGGGCCGATCGGTCACTGGGTCAATCTACCCGGGGGCCGCGTCGTGTCAAGTCGCCGCGATTCCTCCAGGCCGTGGATCCGCTCGAGCCTTGCCTGGACACGGTCGTGACCGGCTCCCGGCGGCGACCTATGATGGAGCGGGATGTCCGTCGCCACCGCGATGCGCGCGCTCGTCGCCTGTCCAAGCTGCGTCCGCCAGTTCGATGCGACCGGGCTCAGTGCCGGCAGCCGGGTCCACTGCGGCTGCGGAGCCGTGCTCGTCGTTCCGCGCTTCCGACCGCACGATGCGGAGGTCGTCCGCTGCGCGTCGTGCAGCGCGCCGCGCCGGGCGGGTACGCTGTCGTGCGCGCACTGCGGGTCGGACTACACGCTGCACGAGCAGGACCTGCAGACCATCTGCCCGGCGTGCATGGCGCGCATCAGCGATCGGGCCCGGTACTGCCACCACTGCGCCACGCCGATCGCGCCGCAGGGCGAGGCCGGTGGCCCGACCAAACGCGGCTGTCCCGCCTGCGGCCGCCGCCGCAAGCTCCACCACCGCCGATTCGGCGAGCCCGCGGTGTCGGTTCTCGAGTGCACGCGCTGCGCGGGATTGTGGCTGAGCAACGAGGGCTTCGGCGCGCTGCGCGACCGCGCGCAATCGGTGGCCGGGAGCGGCTCCGCGATCCCCGGCGCGACGGAGGGCGAGCGCCGCGCCGCGAGCACGGCGGGGGAATCGCTCTACCGCCGCTGCCCGATCTGTCAGGAGTTCATGCACCGTCGCAACTGGGGGGGTGCGAGCGGCGTCGTCGTCGACTCGTGCAAGGGGCACGGTCTGTGGTTCGACGCGAGCGAGCTGGAGGCGATCCTGGGCTGGATCCGTGCCGGCGGTGAGGCGCGCGTGGCGGAGCGCTCGCGCGAGGAGCAACGGCAGCGCGAGCGGCTCGAGCGATTCAAGGTCGAGCCACCCTCCCGCGCCGCGAGCGCCGGGCCGCTCGGCGGCGACGGCGGTGAGCGCGAGGCTCTGGTCCGGATCCTCGGAACGCTGTTCCGGCGCGCGATCCCGTCGTGAACCTGGTCGCGGCCCGCCGCGGAGCGGGCTACGACCCCGCGCGCACGACCGCTCCGCCGCCCTGGATCTCGTACAGCGTCAGCGGGCCGCCGACGCTCGACGGATCGAACTCCTCGCCCCGCTCCTCCGCGAGGTGGCGCGCCCGGTCCACCGCCTGCTCGCGGCTCAGCTCGTGCTTGACCACCACTCCCTCGGCCACCACGCGCTGGCCTTCGACGTCGGCCGGGAAGACGATCACACCGTCCTCGACCTTGAAGCGGATCGTCCGCGCGTCGTCGCCCGCGATCTCGATCCAGCAGCCGCGGCGCGGGCAGACGCCGCGGATGCGACCGGTGACCCGCACCCGCTTGCCGAGGTAGGCCGCCGGATCGGACACCAGCTCGAGCACGGACACGATCTCGCCCTCGCCGACGCCGCTGCCGAAAGTACGCTCCCGCGGCTGCGCGGTGGCGCGCGTCCCGCCGTCGAGGAACAGCAGGACGGCGAGCAGGACTCCAGCTCTCATCGTTTCGACCTCCGTCGGACCGCGACTCCGCGGACGTGGAACAGGATAGCGGCAGCTCGCGTCCGGGCCAGCGGGGCCCCGGCTCGGGGCCCGCGCCCGGGACCGAGGCACGGGCGAACGCGGCACGCCGATCCCGACCCGGAGGCGCGCGACCCGGGCGCGGTCGGCTTGACAGTGGTACTCGCCGGGGCCACCATGCCGGGGCCGGGAGTCCGACGGGAGCGACCCGCGCGCGGGGGAGGGCGATGAGGGACAGCACGATCCGCGTGTCGCTGCCGTGGGCTGCGCTCGGCCCGGCCCTGGCGATCCTCGCCGCCTGCGGCGGCGGCGAGCCGCCTCCCGCCGAGCGCTCGGCGCAGGTGGCGGGGGCCGCCGCTCACGGCCAGCCCGCTGCCACGAAGTACTGGGTCTCGAAGTTCATGGGCGGCGTGACGCGCAACTGGTTTCCCGAGGAGCAGGTCAGTTACGACGACATGTCCGACTCGATGCTCGCCTACGAGGTGACGACGGACCCCAGCGCCACGCCCACGCCCGAGCAGCGACAGCGGGCGAAGGACTTCGTCCGTGCGTCGTTCGAAGCCGCCCAGCGTCACGGCTGGTTCGACTACGAAAAGGGCCTGGCCGACGGCTTCCAGCTGATGCACGACGACCCGCTTCACTTCGCCAAGCCCGAGTACGTCAAGGACGACGAGCTGTTGAACCCCGACAAGCCTGAGTTCCTGATGTACTACGACACGGTCCACGGGAAGATGCTGGCCGGCGTGATGTACCTGACGCGCACCCCGCACGAGCGCGGCCCGCAGTTCGGCGGCCCGCTGACCATCTGGCACTACCATATCTGGGATTCTCCACGCTGTCTCGACGGGCAGATGCTGGTCTGCGGCGATCCCCAGTCGACCGGCGACTGCGCGGAGGGCGAGGCGACGCGCCGCAGCCCGGAGATGATCCACGTCTGGTTCTTCGACCACCCACACGGGCCGTTCGCCAGCACGATGGCGCTGCCGCCCGAGATCATCAAGCGGCTGGAGGAGCGCGGGTTCTGACGTTCGCGCTGCGCCCCGCCGGCCTCGCGGCGCTGGCCCTGCTCGTGGCCGGCTGCGGTCCGGGGAGTGAACCCGCGGAGGGCGGCGCGCCCGCGGCCGCCCGTGCCCCTGCCGGAAGCGGCGCGATCTTCGTCGAGCGCGCGCGCGAGTCCGGCCTCGACTTCCGCCACGACCACGGCGGCCGCGGCGACTACTACTTTCCCGAGATCATGGGCGGCGGCTGCGGCCTCGTCGACGTCGACCGCGACGGGGATCTCGACGCCTACGTGGTCCAGAGCGGCCCGCTCGACCCGGCGCCGGCACCGGGCGCGCGCGACCGCCTGTTCCGCAACGACCCCGTCCTGGCTGCCGATGGCAGCCGCGAGCCGCGCTTCACCGACGTCACCGAGCGTGCGGGCCTGGTGTCGGAGTCGGTCGGGATGGGGCTGGCGGCGGGCGACTACGACAATGACGGCTTCATCGATCTCTACGTCACGAGCTTCGGACCGGCGCGCCTGCTGCGCAACCGTGGCGACGGCAGCTTCGAGGACGTGACCGCCGCGGCCGGCGCCGCGGACGACCGCTGGAGCACCAGCGCCGCGTTCTTCGACTACGACGGCGACGGCTGGCTCGACCTGTTCGTCGCGCACTACGTCGATTTCCGCGTGACGCGGAACATCCGCTGCGCCGGACCGTCGGGCCGGCGCGACTACTGCAGCCCGACCACCTACGACGGGCTGCCGGCGCGCCTGCTGCGCAACCGCGCCGGCCGATTCGAGGACGTCTCCGGCGCGAGCGGGATCCTGGCGGAGTACTCGAGCGGCCTCGGGGTCGTGACCGCGGACCTCGACGGCGACGGCTGGACCGACGTCTACGTGGCGAACGACCAGCGGCCGAACCACCTGTGGCGCAACCGCGGCGACGGGAGCTTCGAGAACGTGGCGCTCCTGGCCGGCACGGCGGTGGACCTGGAGGGCCGGGCCCAGGCCGGCATGGGGGTCGACGCCGGGGACTTCGACGGCGACGGTGACGACGACCTGTTCGTGACCAACCTCGGGGGCGAGACGAACACGATCTACGTCAACCGTGGCGGCGGCCTGTTCGACGACCTGACCGAGTCCAGCGGCCTGGGTCCGCCGAGCCTGCCGTTCACCGGGTTCGGCACGTCGTTCTTCGACTACGACAACGACGGCTGGCTCGACCTGTTCGTCGCCAACGGCGCAGTGTACGCGATCGAGGCGCTGGCGCGCGCCGGCGATCCGTACCCGTACAGCGAGACGAACCTGCTGTTTCGCAACACGGGCGACGGGAGCTTCGCCGACGTGACCGCGCAGGCGGGGGAGGCGTTCCAGGTCCGCGCGGTCGCGCGCTGCGCCGCCTTCGGGGACGTCGAGAACGACGGGGACGTGGACGTGCTGGTGGGCAGCTCGAACGGCCCCGCGCGGCTGCTGCTGAACCAGGTCGGCCAGTCGCGGCCGTGGATCGGCCTGCGGCTGGTCGGCTCTGCCGGTCGCGACATGCTCGGCGCGCGCGTCGAGGTCGTGACGTCGTCCGGCGCTCATCGCTGGCGGCGCGCCCACACCGACGGCAGCTACCTGTCGGCGAATGACCCGCGGGTAATCGTCGGCCTCGGCTCGGACGCGGGCGTCGAGCGCGTGCGTGTGATCTGGCCCGGTGGGCGCGTCGAGGAGTGGCCCGGCCCGGCGGTCGGTCGCTACCACACGCTCGTCGAAGGCGGCGGACACGCGCTCCCCGGACCATGAGCGGCCGGCGGCGCAGCGGCGTGCGGGCCCCGCTCGCCGGCCTCTTCGTGACGCTCGTGGCGTTCGGCCCGAGTCGCGGCGATCGTCCACAGCTTCGCGACGTGCCCCCACTCCCCGCGCTCGAAGAGCTCGAGGGGCTGCCGCGGGAGCAGTATCGCGAGCGGCGGCAGGCGCTGGATCGCCAGCTCGAAGACCCGGCCGGTGCCGACGCACAGCTGGCGCGCGCCTTCGGCGAGCTGGGGATGTGGGCGCTGGCCTACCGCTACCTCGGCAGCGCCGAGCCGGCGCTCGAGAACGCCGCGCGCCTCGCGCCGGGCGACTGGAGCTGGACCTACTACCTCGGCCACCTGCACCGCGAACGCGGCGACCCCGGGCGAGCCGCCGCCGCGTTCCGGCTGGTCCTCGAGCGCGCTCCCGACGACGTCCCGACGCTCGTCTGGCTGGGCGAGATGGAGCTGGAAGCCGGGCGGCCCGCGGAGAGCGCCGCGCGCTTCGACGCCGCGGTCCGGCTGGACCCGCGCTGCGCGCGCGCCGTCGCCGGCCAGGGACGAGTGGCGCTCTTGGGGCGCGATCCAGGCCGCGCCGTCGAGCGGCTGCGGGCCGCGCTGGCGCTCGAGCCGAACGCTCCGGAGATCCATTACGTGCTCGGCCTCGCCTACCGCGATCTCGGCGATCTCGACCGAGCCCGCGAGCACCTGCGCCTCGGCGTCGTCACCGGTGGCTCGCGCCGCGCGATCCCGCTGCGAGACCCGCTACGCTCGCGCTTGCAGGAGCTGAACGTGAGCGCCGACCTGCACGCGCGTCGCGCGCGGGAGGCGTTGCAGGCGGGACGGGTCGAGGAGGGGATCGAGCGCTTCCGTGCCGCGGTCGCCGCCGCGCCGGAGAACGCGAGTCTGCGCCTGGGCCTCGGCAACGCGCTCGTGCGCGCCGAGCGGCGGGGCGAGGCGCTGCGCGAGTACCGCGAGGCGCTGCGGCTCGAGCCGCAGAACTCCTCCGCGCACTACAACCTGGGCCTCGTGCTCGAGCACGAGGCGCAGCTCGCCGTGGCGGAGGAGCACTACCGCGCGGCGCTCGCGGCGGACCCACGCCACGCGCGGGCCCACCAGCGCCTGGGGGCGCTGCTCGTCGCGCGGGGCGAGCGGGACGAGGCTCTTCCGCACTTCGGCGCCGCCGCCGGGGGCGATCCCAACGCCGAGGCGCCGCGAACCAACCGTGCGGCGATCCTGCTCCAGCTCGGTCGCGTCGGCGAGGCCGTGGCGGCTCTCGAGACCGACGTCTCGAGCGTGCCCCGCAGCACGACGCTGCGGCTGCTGCTCGCCCGGGCGCTCGCCGTCGGGCCGGACCCGAGGCCGGACACGACGGCCCGCGCGTTGAAGCTGGCACGCGAAGCATTCGCGGCCGCGCCCACGATCCTCGCGGCCGAAACCGTGGCGATGGTGCTCGCGGCCCAGGGAGAGGCCGCGCGGGCCAAGGAGTGGCAGGAAGCCGCGCTGGCCGCGGCCCGGCGCCACGGCCTACCGCCCGAGACGCTGGATCGCCTGCTGCGTCGCGCGGCGCTGTACGCGAAAGGGGAGCGCTGCCTCCGCGCCTGGGAGGCGGACGATCGTCTCGAGGACGACACGCGCGTCGCGCCCCCGCCCGACGGCCGCTGACGCCGGCGTTGGGGGCGACCACGGCGCACGCTCCCCGCAGCTACCGCCCGCAGAGTTTCAGGTCCTCGATCGACAGGCAGGCGTCGATGAAGACGGCGCCGGCTCCCCGCAGCTACCGCACGTAGAGGGCGATCAGCGAGATCGCCGCGGCCGCGAACGCGGCGAGGGCGAGGAGCTTCCACACGCTCTTGGGGTAGTGGCCCGCCAGCCTGCCGGTATGCCCATTGGCCAACAGCTGGTACGGCTTCCCGCGGTAGACGTAGGTCGAGATCCACAGCGGCACGAGGCCGAGCTTGAACGTCTGGCCGGAGAAGTCGGGACGGATCTCCAGGTTGCGGTAGGTGTCGCCGGGGATCTGGCGGATGCACAGCTGCCGGAGCTGGGCCTCCATCGAGCGCCGCGCCTCCTGCGCTGCGGCGACGAGCACGACCTGGTAGTGCTCGACGACGAAGCCCGATAGGTAGCCGGTGTCATACGGCACGAGCTGGTCGGTCGGGAACGGCTCGATCGCGCGCAGCAGCCGCCGGTCGACGCCGCGCGAGCCGGGAACCGGCTCGTCGTCGAAGAAATGCTCGAGGCTCCCGCCCGCGGGCCGCCAGCGCACGTGGCGGACCTGCCGCGTGCGCACACGGCCGTCGGCCCCGCGATGGCTCTCGGTCGTGTTGTAGTAGGTGCCGGCCTCGGCGCTCCAGCGGCAGAAAACCTGGGCGTCGAACGTCCAGTAGGGGAGGTACACGCCGCGAACCGTGTCGACGAGCGCGCGCCGCTTGAACGAGCGCGGGGCGAGCCACTTGCTCGCGCACCAGGCGCGAAAGCGCTCGCGAACCTGCGTCTCGGCGACCTGGAACGGCAGGACGCTCTCGGGGCGGATCGGAGCGCGGATCTCCTGGTAGTCGACCAGCTCGGCCGAGCCGCAGAACTCGCAGGCCTGGCCGACGCGCCCCGGCTCGAAGACCGAGACCGCGTCGCAGCTCCGGCAGCGCACGGCGCGGCGGTCGGTCTGCCAGCCGCGCCGCTCGTCGGGCAGCTCCCGCAGCGTGCACAGCAGGTCGATCTCGCGCACCTGGCCGGTCGCGCGGTCCAGCTCGCCCGGTCCCTCGGTCCCGCAGTGGGGACAGATCAGCGCCTGGCGGGCCGGGTTCCACTCCGCCTGGGCTCCGCAGGCGGCGCAGGCGTGCTTGGCGACCGCCGCGACGTCGGCCGGGGGGGCGGGCGGCGGCGGCGGCTCGTCAGTCGGCGAGGTAGGCATCGAGGTCGGAGCGTCGCACGCGGTACGACGAGCCGATCTTCTTGGCCTTCAGCTCGCCGGCCTCGATCACGCCCAGCACGTCGGACTCGCCGACGCCAAGGGCCCGCGCGACCTGAGCCGGGGTCAGCATCTCGGGCAGCTCGGCCGCGCTCGGCGCCGCGCCGGGCAGCGCCCCCTGCTGCATCATCTGCTGGGCGATCGCGAGCCCGACCGCCATCTCGGTCGCCATGCCGCCCGGGCCGCCGCCGCCGCGCTCGATCCCGCGGCCGAGCTGGAACTTCACGTAGTCGTTGAGGTTGCCGACCGCGGCCATGCTCGCCCGCTTGTCGAGCGCCTCCTCCACCTCGGGCGGCACGGAGACGTTCTCGACGACGAAGCTCGCGATCTCGATCCCGTAGCGGGCGGACATCGCCGGGTTGATCAGCGGCAGCAGCGCCTGGCCCAGCTCGGAGTGGCGCGTGGCGATGTCCAAGAGCGGGACGCGTGAGGTCGCCAGCGCCTCGCTGAACACGCTGACCACGCGCGAGCGCATCGTCTCCGCGAACTCGTCCAGGCGGAAGTTGTGGTCCGAGCCGGCCACGTCGCGCAGGAAGCTCTTCGGCTCCACCACGCGGAAGTCGTAGGTGCCGAAGGCGCGGGCGCGGACGATGCCCAGGTCCTCGTCGCGCATCATGATCGGGTTCGACGTGCCCCACTTGTTGCCGGTGAACAGCCGCGTCGTGACGAAGTAGACGTCGGCCTTGAACGGCGACTCGAGGCCGTACTTCCACGACTCGAGCCGCGTCAGGATCGGGATGTTGTCGGTCACGAGCGCGTGCTTGCCGGGACCGAAGGTGTCGCCGAACTCGCCGAGGTAGACGAACTGCGCGACCTGCGACTCGCGCACGATCAGCTGCGCCCCGCGCTTGATCGCCCGGTCGTCGTCCGGAAAGCGGAAGGACAGCGTGTCGCGCGAGTCGTCGGTCCACTCGAGGATCTCGAGCAGCTCGCCCTTGACGAAATCGAACAGTCCCATGGTCGCGCTCCTTTCGGCCGAGGGCTCGATGCTAGCGCAAACGACGGAAAGCGGACAGGTCCCGGCGGCGGTCGCGCGGCCGCTCAGCGCCGATCGAGCGCCGCGTCGAGCCGGGTGCGGGCCAGCTCGAAGCCGGGGTCGATCTCGAGCGCGCGGCGCCAGTGGGCTAGCGCCTCGTCGCGCCGTCCGATCTCGGCCAGCGCGATGCCGAGGTTGGTGTGGGCCTCGACGTGGTCCGGCTCCCGCGCCAGCGCGGCGCGATAGGCGTCCGCCGCCTCCTCGATCCGGCCCAGCAGGTGGAGCGCGGTGCCCAGGTTGTTGTGGGCCATGGCGTGGCCGGGGTCGACGCGCAGCGCCGTGCGGTAGCTCGCCGCCGCCGCGGCATGCTGCCCGAGCGAGAGCAGCGCGTTCCCCAGGTTGAAGTGGGCGACGGCGAGCGACGGCTGCAGCTCGGCGGCGCGGCGGAACCCGGCGATCGCCTCGTCGGTGCGGCCGAGGGAGAGCAGGCTGCGGCCGAGGTTGTTGTGGGCCGCGGCGTGCTCGGGGTTCAGCCGCAGCACGTGGCGGAACTCGGCGATCGCCTCCGCCGGGCGGTCGAGCGCGGCGAGCGCGATCCCCAGGTTGTAGCGCACGTCGTCCAGGTCGGGCGCCAACGCGAGCGCCCGGTGGTAGTAGGGCAGCGCCTCGGCCGGTCGCCCCAGGTCGGCCAGCGCGTTGCCCAGGTTGTTCAGGTCGCGCGGCGAGTCGGGAGCGACGGCCAGCAGGTCGCGCGCCGTGGCCTCGGCCAGCAGCGCCCGGTCGCGCTCGTCGCGCGTGCGCACCTGGAGCGAGAGGCTTCCCATCTCGTCCGTCGAGCGGTCGCCGCTCCGCACGCGACGCGGCGGGTCGTTGGGGTTGCGGACGTTGCCGCGCGAGTTGTCGTAGACCCAGCGCAGCACGATCTCGGACCCCGCCGGCAGCGGCACCGGCTCGGCGTAGCGGTAGTCGTCCTGCCAGTTGAAGTCCCAGTCGTCGATCTCGATCAGGCGCGTGCGCCCGCCGCCGGGCAGCTCGGCCCACGCGCGCACCGACTTGCCGAGATAGTGCGCGTGGGGGTAGACCACGAGCACGTCGACCGGGACCGGCAGCCGGAAGCGGTCCTCACGCACGTGATCGGCGTCGCCCGGCGGGATGTCGAGGTCCTCGATGTACAGGCCGACGACGCTCGAGCGGATCGTCGGCGCCGCGTCGGTGAAGTACAGGCCGATGCTCGGCCGGAGCGGCTCGGGCTTGCCGGAGGGCAGCAGGTGGAGCTGCAGCACGAGGTCCGTCCCCGGATCGAGGCGCCAGGCGCCGCCGGCCACGCCGCGGAACGGCATCTTGCCGGGTGTCCAGCCGATGAAATGGCCGTCGGGCGCGAGCGAGTGCCCGAGCTCCATCCCGCCGAAGCCCGGCCCGGGGTCGAGCGCGTCGCGCCGGCGCGTGGCCGGCGTGCGATCGACCTGCAGGATCGCGTGGTGCACGATCCGCTTGTTGCCGGGGCGGATCTCGACCGCCTCGACCCAGCGCGGCTCGCTCACGCCGGAGGCGAGGACGAAGTTGCGGAAGACGTCCGTGCCCTCCGCCGGCAGGACGTAGGTCTCTTCCAGCGTGACCACGAGGTCCGGCTCGCCGAGCTGCCAGCCCGCGGTCCAGACGGGCTGCGCCGGCAGCGCGTCCGGATCGCCCTCGACCGTGCCCGCTCGCACCCAGCGCACGAGCGTCGCGATCTGCCGATCGCTGAGCCGCCGCTCGCCGGCGAACGCGGGCTCGCCCGGCTCGGGCAGCCAGGGGGGCATGAAGCGCGTCTGGGTGACGTCGACGATCTGCCGCGCGCGCTTGCGCACGTCGTGGTAGGTCAAGAGCGAGAACGGGGCGGACTCGCCCGGCCGATGGCAGGGCGAGCAGTGTTCGAACACGATCGGCGCGACGTCGCGGGTGAACGTCGGCGCGTCTCCGGCCACCTCCGGCGCGGGCGAGCCGCAGCCGCCGAGCGCCGCGACCAGCCCGGCCAGCGCCAGCAACACCCGCGCTCGCGTCAGTCGAGCGGCTGGATGTGGCATCCGACGACCTCCGTCGTGCGTGGCGGCGGGACCCGGCCGCCGACGACGGCCCGCAGCACGTCGCGCAGGTCGTGCCGCGTCGGCTCCGGACGGCTCGTGCCGAAGGCAACGTACCGGTCGTCGATCCGCCCGCGGTAGATGACACCGGCGTCCGGTACGACCACCGCGGCTTCCGGCGTCCAGCGGGCGTCGGCGGCGCGGACCAGGGCGTGCCGCGGATCGCGCAGCGCCGGCAGTCGCAGGCCGTACTCGGCGAGGTGGCCGCGGATCTCGTCCGCTCCGTCGTCGCGGTTGGGGTAGACGAGCCACAGCGCGACGCCATGCGCGGAGAACTCCCGACCGAGGCGCGCGATCTCCGGCGCGTAGCGGTTCGAGATCGGGCAGTCCACCGACACGAACAGCAGCACGCTCGCGACGGCGCCCGCGCGCATCGGGTCGACGGCACGCCCGTCGAGATCGACGACGTCGCCGGCCACGTGCGGGCCGGGGTCGCCGCAGCCTGGGAGCGGGACGGCGAGCGGCAGGGCCAGCAACCCCGCAACCAGCAAGGCGCGACGCATCGGATCATTCTGGTCTCGCGTCCCGGACGTGTCCAAGCGGGGCGCGGGCTCGCCGCCCGGGCTCCGCGCCGACGCGCTGCGGCCGTGCTCCACGCATGCGCCCTCGACCCGCGCCAAGACGCCGGGCTCCGGCGCCACGTCCGGCGGGCGCCAGTGGCTCGGTCTCGATCTCGGCTGGGGCGCGACCCGGCGGGTCGCTCCGGCGCGGCGCCGAGGCCGCCAGGCGGTATACTTTTCGACCGAGCGCGGAGATCCCGGCCCGCGTCGCCGGCCGCCGCCTCGGGAGCGCGGCCGGAACGCGCCCTCGCGCGTCGCGGTGCCGCGGCAGGGAAGAACGGACGGACGCATGATCCCCGGCGTGATGGCGGAATTCCTCGGCCGCGCCTCGGTCGCCGTGGCCAGCACGCGCGACGCGAGGAAGGTCCCGCACATCCACTTCCTCTGCGGCTGGTCGGTCGGTGACGACGGCCGGAGCGTGATCTGCCTCGTGCCGGCGGCGTTCAGCGACAAGCTGCCGGAATCGCTCGCCCGTCACGCGGACTTCGCGATGGTGGCCGAGGTGATCGGGCCGCACGAGTGCTACCAGTTCAAGGGGCGCCACGTCGACTCGCGCCCGGCCGGTGCCGCCGACCGGGCGGTGTACGAGTCCTGCCGCCAGCGTTTCGTGGACGCCGTCCAGCGACACACGCGGAACCGGTTCGCCGACGCCATCCTGCGCGCGCGATTCCGCGAGCCACGGCTCGCCGTGCGCTTCGAGGTGCAGGAGATCTTCGTCCAGACGCCCGGTCCCGCCGCGGGCCGCCGGCTGTTCCCGCCGGAGGGATGATGGTGGCCGCGACGCTCCCCGACGAGATCCGCGCCGTGCTGGACAACGGGGTTCCCTGCATCCTGGCGACCTGCTCGTCCGACGGCGTGCCGAACACGACCATCGTGTCCGAGGCCTACTACGTGGATCCCGGGCACGTCGCGCTGTCCTTCCAGTTCTTCAGCAAGACGATCCGCAACGTGCGCGAGAACCCGCACGCGGCGCTGTGCCTGTTCGACATGGAGGACACCTCGTTCTGGTTGCTCGAGCTGGAGTACGAGCACTCCGAGACCGCGGGTCCGATCTTCGAGGAGATGGAGATGCGGATCGAGGCCATCGCCTCGATCACCGGGATGAGCGGGATCTTCAAGCTGAAGGCCGCCGACATCTACCGGGTGCGGGCCGTGAGCAGGGTCTGACCGCTTGCCGACGAACGACGCGCGAGACGCGGCGCGGGTGGCGCAGCTCGAGCAGGAGCTGCGCCAGAAGGCCGAGGAGGTCTCGGTCCTGCGCAGCGTCTCGACGCGTATCAACGCGACCCTCGACCTGGAGCGGATCTACGACATCGTGCTGCACACGATGCACGACGTCTTCGGCTTCGGCCACGCGCTGATCCTGCTGCTGGACGAGGAGGACGACGCGCTGTGCGTCGTGGCCGGCCGCGGCTATCCCGAGCCTCCGCTCGGCGCGCGAGTCGAGCTCGGCATGGGCGTGATCGGCACCGTGGCGCGCAAGAAGAAGATGATGCGGGTCGGAAACCTGAGCGAGCAACGGGCCTACGCCGCCGCGGTCCGTCGCCAGGTCGAGCAGTCGGGCGGCGCCGGGGCGCTCGGCAGCATCCCGGCGCTCCCCGGCCTGCCGGACGCGGAGAGCCAGGTGGCGATCCCGCTGCTGATCGGCGAGCGGCTGGTGGGCGTGTTCTTCGTCGAGAGCGTCGCGCGCACCGTGTTCAGCGAGCGCGACGAGACGCTGATCGCGATCGTCGCCAATCTGTGCGCCAGCGCGATCCACAACGCCCAGCTCTACCGCGGCGAACAGCGCCGGCGCGAGTCGCTCGAGGGGACCGTGGCCGAGCGCACGCGCGAGCTGCAGCGGACCCACCGCGAGCTGAGCGTCGTGCACGAGCTGCGGGCGAAGGAAGCACGGGCCTACGACTTCGACGAGATCGTCGGCGCCTCGCCGGTGATGCGCGAGCTGCGCGCGCTGCTGCGCAAGATCGTGAAGAGTCCGGCCTCGACCATCCTGATCACGGGCGCGAACGGCACCGGCAAGGATCTCGCGGCCAAGGTGCTGCACTACCGGAGCAGCCGGGCCTCGGCTCCGTTCATGACCATCACCTGCTCGGCGCTGGCGGAGAACCTGCTCGAGAGCGAGCTGTTCGGCCACGAGCGGGGCGCGTTCACCGACGCGCACCGGCGCAAGCAGGGTCTGCTCGAGCTGGCCGACGGCGGCAGCGTGTTCCTCGACGAGATCGGCGAGATGGGTGCGTCGCTGCAGGCCAAGCTGCTGCGCTTTCTCGAGGAGAAGACGTTCAAGCGCGTCGGAGGCTCGGAGGACACGCGGGTCGACGTGCGCGTGATCGCCGCCACCAACCGCGACCTGGAGACGATGGTACGGGAGGGCCGCTTCCGCGAGGACCTGTACTACCGCCTGCGCGTGCTGCCGGTCGAGCTGCCGCCGCTCGCGGCGCGCACGGGCGACGTCCCGCTGCTCGTCCGGCTGTTCCTGCGGCGCTTCACGCGGGAGTTCGGCAAGGAGGTCGAGGACGTGTCGCCCGAGGCGCTGGCCCAGCTCGAGGCCTGCGATTGGCCGGGCAACGTGCGCGAGCTGCGCAACGCGGTGGAGCGCGCGGTGCTCTTGGCAGAGGGCCGGATCCTCGGCCCCGACGACTTTCGCCTGCCCGGGCCGCGTGCGTCCGGGGACGCGTTCCGCCTGATGCCGGGCGGTCTCGAGTTCGAGGAGCTGGAGCGGAGCCTAGTCGAGCAGGCGCTCGAGCTCGCCCGCTGGAACCGGGCGCGCGCCGCCCGGCTGCTCGGGATGCCTCGCGACTGGCTGCGCTACCGGGTCGAGAAGTTCGGGCTCGAGCCGCCCGACACCGCCTAGTCCCACCGAACAGTCCGACCCCGCTCGGGCGTCCGTGGCGGCGGATCCCTGGCAGGCGGGCCCGGAGGCCCGAGGACTATTCCTGATGTCCCGGGGATAGTCCCGACCCCGGACCACGGCTCCATGCCGGATCGTCCGCGCGGCTGTCGAGCCAAGTCCTTGCGCGACGACTAGATACGAGGCAGACCGGGGCCCCTTCTCGACTCGCGCCACGCTTGGCACGCCCCGTGCCATCTCGGGGCTCCGGAGGAGGGAGCCGTCATGACGAAGCCGAATGGACGGACGATCCGAAACGTCGCCGCCGGGACCGCCGCGGTCGCGGCCTTGGCCCTGGTGGCAGCGCGAGGAATCCAGGTGCCCGCCCCGGCGCACCTCGCAATCGGGCCGGATCGAGTGGCCCGCGGGGAATACCTCGTGACCGTGGCCGGGTGCAACGATTGTCACACGCCCTGGAAGATGGGCGAGAACGGTCCTGAGCCGGACATGACGCGCATGCTGTCGGGCCACCCCGCGGACCTGGAGATGCCGCCGGCGCCGCCGTCGGACTCGAGCCCCTGGATGGTGTCGATGGCGGCGACGAGCACCGCGTTCGCCGGCCCGTGGGGCGTGAGCTTCACGGCGAACCTGACCCCCTGCGAGGAGACGGGGCTCGGCCCGTGGACCGAGGAGATCTTCATCAACACCATGCGCACCGGCCGGCACTGGGGCCAGTCCCGCCCGCTGCTCCCGCCGATGCCCTGGTTCAACTACGCCCGCATGTCGGACGAGGACCTGGGGTCCGTCTTCGCCTACCTGCGCTCGATTCCGCCGCACCGCAACCCGGTTCCGCCGCCGATTCCGCCGGGCGGCCCCGAGCTGGAGGAGGACCCGTGGAACTAGCGCCTCCGGTCACGGCGAGCTGGCGAGAAATCGACACCCTGTCGGGATCTCGCCAGCCGTCCCGGCTCGCGCCGACCGCCCGCGAGCCGCAAGACCGCGCGAATCCCGGGATCGTGCGGTGCCACCCGCGGCTTCGGCCGACGCCCGCGGCCTGGCACGCATCTTGTGTTGACGTCTCGCGTCGCAGCGCTGCCGGGAGCGGCCGGCGAGGAGATCGGTCATGAGTCGTCGTTGGGTCGGATCTTCGTTGTTGCTCGTGATGCTGCTCGGGAGCGGCGCGGCGCTGGCGGCGTGGAAGATCGCGTCGATCGAGGCCGCCGACGCCCGGGCCGCGAGCCAGCCCGAGCCGGTGCAAACGGTCACCGTCGCCGTCGCGACCGAGGTCGAGCATCGGCCGACGACCACCTCGATCGGCACCGTGGTCGCGCTGCGCTCGATCACGCTGCGCAACGAGCTGCCCGGCACCGTGCACCACGTGGCGCTCGTCCCCGGGGAGATCGTCGAGGCGGGGACGGTGCTCGTCGCGCTCGACGTCTCGGTGGAGGAGGCGGAGCTGAAGGCCGAGCAGGCGCGCGCCGCCCTGGCCGAGACGCTCCTCGCCCGCATGCAGCACGCGAGCCGATCCCGCGCCGTCTCCGAGTCCGAGGTGGACCGCGCGCTGGCCGAGCGCGACGTGGCGCTGGCGGAGATCGCCCGCACGCAGGCGATCATCGCTCGCAAGACGATCCGCGCCCCGTTCCGCTCGCGCGTCGGGATCTCGGACGTGCACCGCGGCCAGTACCTGGAGCAGGGGAGTCTCCTGACCACGCTGCAAGGCGTCGACGACGCGGCATACGTCGACTTCACGGTGGCGCAGCGGGTCGCCGCCGGCCTGCGCGCGGGGGATTCCGTCGAGTTGCTCGCCGCCGACGACTCGGCCCCGGCATCCGCGGAGATCGTCGCGATCGACGCGCGGGTCGACCCCGCGACCCGCAACGCGACGGTGCGCGCCCGGATCCGCTCGGCCGCGGGCGGGCCGGCGCCGGGCGCCTCGGTGCGCGTGCGGGTGCCGATCGGCGCGCCGCTCGAGGCCAGCGCCGTCCCCGTCAGCGCGCTGCGCAAGGGGCCGTCGGGCGACCACGTCTTCGTGCTCGACCGCGACGCCGAGGGCGGCGCGCGGGCGCGCCAGAGGATGGTCGTCAGCGGCCCGGTGCTGGGAGACGAGGTCGTGATCCGGTCCGGGCTCGCCGCGGGCGAAGCGGTGGCCGCCACGGGGTCGTTCAAGCTGTTCGAGGGCGCGCTCGTGGCGCTGGCGGCAGAGCCGGCGGACGACGACGCGGCGCGCTGAGCAGGGGTGCAGCATGCGCTCGTTCACCGACATCTTCATCCGGCACCCCGTCCTGGCGCTGGTCGTCAACCTCGTGATCGTGCTCGTCGGCTGGCGAGCGCTGACCGGTCTGCCGGTGCAGCAGTACCCGCAGATCGAGAGCTCGTCGGTGGTCATCACCACGCTGTACTACGGCGCCAGCGCCGAGACCGTGCGCGGCTTTCTCACCACGCCGATCGAGCGCGCCGTGGCGCAGATCAGCGGGGTCGATCACACCGAATCGACGAGCCGCGCCGGCCTCAGCACCGTCACCGTCCGGCTGAAGCTCGACCACAGCAGCACCGCGGCGCTGGCCGAGGTCACCGCGCGCCTGCAGCAGGTCCGGGCCGAGCTGCCGGCCGAAGCCGAGCCGCCGGTGGTCGAGATCCAGCGCGCCGACCGGCCGTACGCGACGTTCTATCTGAGCTTCACCTCGACCGAGCGGAACGTGCCGCAGATCACGGACTGGCTGCTGCGCACCCTGCAGCCGCAGCTCTCGACCCTGGCCGGAGTGCAGCGCGTGACGATCGAGGGCGGCCAGCAGCTCGCGATGCGCGTGTGGATCGACCCCGACCGCCTGGCCGCGCTCAACCTCTCGCCCGGCGACGTCCACGCCGCGCTGCGGCGCAACAACTACCTGGCGGCGGTCGGCCGGACCAAGGGCAACCTGGCGCAGGTCAACTTGCTGGCCAACACCGACCTGCGCTCGACGCGCGAGTTCGAGAACCTGATCGTCGCCGACCGCGACGGCGCGCTCGTGCGCCTGAGCGACGTGGCGCGCGTCGAGCTGGGGGCCGAGGAGGCCGACCTGGTCGCCAAGTACAGCGAGCGCGAGGCGGTGTACCTCGGGATCTGGCCGCTGCCGGGCTCGAACGAGATCGACGTCGCCCACCGCCTGCGCGAGGAGATGGAGCGGATCCGGCCGACGCTGCCCCGGGACGTCGACATGCAGATCGCCTACGACGGCACGCTGTTCATGCAGGACGCGCTGGCGGAGATCACCAAGACGCTGGCCGAGACGATCGCGATCGTCGGCCTGGTGGTCTTCCTGTTCATGGGCTCGGTGCGCACGGCGCTCGTGCCGCTGGTAGCGATGCCGGTCTCGCTGATCGGCGCCGGGCTCGTGATGTACGCCCCGGGGTTCAGCCTGAACCTGCTGTCGATGCTGGCGATCGTGCTGTCGGTCGGGCTCGTCGTGGACGACGCGATCGTGGTCGTCGAGAACGTCGCGCGCCACGTGCGGCAGGGCCGGTCCCGGGTCGAGGCGGCGCTCGTCGGCGCGCGCGAGCTGCTGGGCCCGATCGTCGCCATGACGATCACGCTGGCCGTGGTCTACGCGCCGATCGGGTTCCAGGGCGGATTGACCGGGTCGCTGTTCCTCGAGTTCGCGATCACGCTCGCCGCGGCCGTGGTCGTGTCGGGCATCGTGGCGCTCACGCTCTCGCCGGTGCTCAGCTCGCGCTTCGTCGATCCGCACGGCAACGAGAGCCGGCTGACGCTCTGGGTCAACCGCGGCTTCGACTCCGTCCGCGGCGTCTACGCCCGGCTGCTGGAGCGGGCGCTGGGGATGCGCTGGGCGATCGTCGCCTCCGCGTTGCTGGTGATGCTCGCGGCCTGGCCGCTCTACGTCTTCTCGCGCACCGAGCTGGCGCCGGTGGAGGACGAGGGGCACATCTTCCTGTTCCTCGAGGCGTCCCCCGACTCGACGCTGGCCGCGTCCAACCGCCAGTCGTTGCGCGTCGTCGACACCATCACGTCGTTCCCCGAGACCCGCTTCATGTGGTCGTTGACCGCGGACTGGGGCGGCTTCGGCGGCCTGGTCGCGAAGGACTGGCGCGAGCGGGAGCGGTCGACCGAGCAGATGGTCGGCGAGGTCTTCGGGGCCGTGTCGCAGGTGCCCGGGCTGCGCGTGTTCCCGCGGCTCAATCCCCCGCTTCCCACGCCGGGCCTGTACGACGTCGAGCTGGTGCTGCAGAGCGACGCGCCCGCGGAGCAGATGCTCGAGACCGTGGGGGCGGTGCTGGTCGCCGGCTGGCACAGCGGCAAGTTCCTCTACGTCGACACCGATCTCAAGCTCGACCTGCCCGAGGCGCGGGTCGTGCTCGACCGCGAGCAGATCGCGGACCTGGGGCTCGACCTCGCCGGCGTGGGCCAGGAGCTGGGCACGCTGCTCGGCGGAGCCTACGTCAACCGCTTCAACTTCTTCGACCGCAGCTACAAGGTGATCCCGCAGATCGGCGACGAGGACCGGACGACGGTCGGCCCGCTGCTCGATCTCAAGATCAAGACCGCGGACGGCGCGCTGGTGCCGGTCTCGACCTTCACGCAGATCGAGACCGGCACCGCGCCCCGCACGCTCAACCGGTTCCAGCAGCGGAACGCGGTCAAGATCTTCGGCGGCGTCAACCCGGGGGTCACCAAGGAAGAGGGGTTGCGCGTGCTGGAGCAGGCGGCGCTCGCGGCGAGCGGGCCGGGCGTGGTGCTCGATCACGCCGGAGAGTCGCGGCAGATCCGCCGCGAGGGCTCGGCGCTGACCGTCACGCTCGGCTTCGCGCTGGTGCTGATCTACCTCGTGCTCGCGGCCCAGTTCCACAGCTTCCGCGACCCGCTGATCGTGCTGCTGGGGTCGGTCCCGCTGGCGATCTCCGGTGCGCTGCTGCTGTGCTTCCTCGACCTGACGACGATCAACATCTACTCCCAGGTCGGACTGATCACGCTCGTCGGGCTGATCGCCAAGAACGGCATCCTGATCGTCGAGTTCGCGAACACGCTCCAGCTCCGCGGCGCGTCGAAGGCGGCGGCGCTCCGGGAGGCGTCACTGACGCGCCTGCGGCCGGTGCTGATGACCTCGGCGGCCACGGTCTTCGGCCACCTGCCGCTGGTGCTCGTGACCGGGCCCGGAGCCGAGGCCCGCAACAGCATCGGAACGGTGCTGGTCGCAGGCATGACGCTGGGCACGCTGTTCACGCTGTTCGTGGTGCCGGTGTTCTACTCGCTGATCGCCGCCCAGCACGCGCCGAGCCGGGCGGAGGCGCCGGCCGAGCGGCCGGGCCCCCGGGCCGTCGGCGAGCCGGCGCCGGTCGCGCTGGCCCCGGCCGCGGCGTTCGTCGCTGGAGGTCGCTGAGATGAAGACGTTCCTGCACCTGGCGCTTCCCGTCGTGCTGGTCGCCGGCTGCGCCGTGGGCCCCGGCTACCGGCGGCCGCCGATCAGCGCCCCGGCGCAGCTGCGCGGACAGGCGGGCTCGGCAGCGCCCACCCCGGGCGCCGCGGCCGACGCGGCATCGCTCGCCGACCGGGCCTGGTGGGAGATCCTCGACGACGAGGCCCTGAGGGCGCTGATCGACGAGGCGCTGAGCCGCGGCCACGACGTTCGCCTGGCCGCCTGGCGCATCGAGGAGGCGCGGGCCGCCGCCGGCATCGCGCGCTCCGAGTTCCTCCCGGAGATCCAGGCCGGCGCCGGCTGGTCCCGCGGGCGCCAGTCGGAGTTCTCCGCGGCGCCCTCCGACCCGATCGACCTCTACGACGTCAACCTCGGGCTGTCGTGGGAGATCGATCTGTGGGGCCGCATCCGGCGGCTGAACGAGGCGGCCCTGGCACGCTACCTCGCGACCGAGGAGGCGCGCCGCGGCGTGCTGCTGTCGCTCGTCTCGGAGGTCGCGACCGGCTACTTCCGGCTGCGGGCGCTCGACTTCGAGCTCGAGATCGCCGAGCGCACGGCCGCCGCCTTCCGCGAGACCCACGAGCTGTTCGACCGCCGGCTCGAGGCGGGCACGGCGTCGGCCCTCGAAACCTCGAGCGCCGCGGCCTCGCTCGCCGCGACCGCGGCCGCGGTCCCCGACCTCGAGCGGCGCATCGTGGCCGAGGAGAACCAGCTGGCGTTCCTGCTCGGCCGGAACCCGGGAGCGGTGCCGCGCGGCGCCGCGCTCAACGACCAGCTCCTGCCGCCCGAGATCCCGGCCGGCATCCCCGCCGATCTGCTCGAGCGCCGCCCCGACCTGCGCCAGGCCGAGCAGGAGCTGATCGCGGCGAACGCCGACGTCGGCGTCGCGGTCGCCGATTTCTTCCCGGCGATCCGCCTCACCGGCGCCCTGGGCGGCGTGGCGCCGCAGGTCTCGCAGTTGTTCGGGGACGGGAAGACCTGGTCGGCGGGAGGCGGCCTGCTGACGCCGCTGTTCCAGGGAACGCGGCTGAAGAACCGGCATCGCGCCGCGCTCGCCCGCTGGGAGCAGGCGAAGCTGCGCTACGAGCAGGCGGTGACCCGGGCCTTCGCCGAGGTCTCGACCGCGCTCGTGGCCTATCGCAAGCTGGCCGACGTCGAGCGCGAGCAGGCCCAGGCGGTGGAGGCCTACCGCCTGGCAGTCCACCTCGCGAACTCGCGCTACCTCTCCGGCCTCTCCGACTACCTCGAAGTGCTCCAGGCGCGGCGCCAGCTGTTCCCGGCGGAGAACGCCCTCGCGCAGACCCGCTTCGACCGCCTCGCGGTCCTCGCGCAGCTCTACCGGGCCCTCGGCGGGGGCTGGCAACTGCCCGACTCGGGCTGGGCGCGGGGGCGAGGCGGGAGCGCGGCCACGACTCTCGCCGCGGCCGCCCGCTGATCGGCGAGCGAGCGGAGGCCGGGGATGCAAGGCACGTTGGACCCCAGCGCGCGGGGCGTGTTACGCTACTGGATCGTTCCCGCGAGCACGGCGCAAACGAGGGGAGCCGCGGTCTTGAGCAACCACGCCCCCGAGATCGGCGACGAGGCACGGCGCGAGCCCCGCGTGCTCGCCGGCCTCGACGGCTCGGCGACGCCCGAGACCGATCCCCTTCCCGCCGCTCTCGGTCGCATCGCGCGCATCGTCTCCGAGACGCTCGAGCTGCGGGAGGTCTTCGCCCAGGTGGCCGAGGCCGCGGCCGACGTGCTGCCCTTCGACACGATGGGCGTGTGCCGTCTCGAGACGCCGAACCTGATGCGGCTGTACGCGATCGCCGGCGACGCGACGGCGGAGGCGGGCGCGGACGATCCCTCGAGCGTCGTGCGCCTCGAGGACTTCTCGCCGGTGATGCGGCCCCGTCCGGGAGCGACCCAGCGATTCGACGACGCGGCGAGCGTGCTGGATCCCGCGTTCCGCATGGACCGCGAGATCCTGGAGAGCGGCGTCCGCTCCGGCCTCGGAGCGCCCTTGATGCGGGGCGGGCGACTGGCGGGCGAGGTCTGGTTCACCGCCGCACGCGCCGGCGCCTTCACGCCACGCCACGAGCGGGCGGCCGCCGCGATCGCCGACATCCTGAGCCTGTCGCTCGAGCACGAGCGGCTGTGGAACCTGGAGGCCTCCCGGCGCCGCCGCCTGGACGCGATCGACTCGCTGCTGCCGGCGATGGCCGGGACGCTCGACGTGCGCAGCATCTTCAACCGCGTCTCCGAGATCGTGCAGCCCGTGCTCGCGCACGACCGGCTGATCCTCGCGTCGCTCAGCCCCGACCGCCGCGAGCTGATCGTGGAGGCCAGCTCGGGCGAGCCGGTTCCCGAGATGCCGGCGCGGTTCGCGGCCCGGGACCCGGCGAACGGGCCGAGCCTCCCGGAGTTCGTCCTGATCCCCGACGTCGAGGCGCAGCCCGCAGCCTGCGGCGCCCGTGCCGGATGCCGTCAGCTCGGCATGCGATCGTTCCTCGGGATCCCGCTGCACCTCGACGGCAGCACGAGCTGGTTGCTCATCGTCTCGCGGACTCCGAACCAGTACGCGGAAGAGGACCTCGTCGTGGCCCGCCGCGTCGCGGACCACGTCAGCCTCGCCCTGTCCCACCAGCGCCTGGCCGAAGAGGAGCGGCGCGCCGCGGAGGCGCGCGAGCGGGCCACGCGGCTCGAGGAGCGAGTCCAGGTGCTGCGGGACGAGCTGGAGACGACCCTCGGCTACCGCCGCGTGCTGGGCGAGGCGCAGAGCTGGAAGGACGTGCTGAACCAGGCGGCCAAGGTGGCCGAGACCGAGACCACGGTGCTGCTCACCGGCGAATCGGGGACGGGCAAGGAGGTGCTCGCCCGCTTCATCCACCGCGGATCGCCGCGTGCGCGTGGGCCGTTCGTCGGGCTCAACTGCGCGGCCCTGCCGGAGGCGCTGCTCGAGTCGGAGCTGTTCGGCCACGAGAAGGGCGCGTTCACCGGCGCGACCGCGGCGCGGGCCGGCCGGATCGAGCAGGCCGCGGGGGGGGTGCTGTTCCTGGACGAGGTGGCGGAGATGTCCCCGGCCGTGCAGGCCAAGCTGCTGCGCGTGCTGCAGGAGCGCGAGTACCAGCGGCTGGGCGGGTCGCGGCCGCTGCGGGCGGACGTCAGGATCGTCGCGGCGACGAACCGCGATCTCGACGCGGCGCTCGCCCGCGGCCAGTTCCGCGAAGATCTCTACTACCGGCTGCGCGTGTTCGAGATCCGGCTGCCCGCCCTGCGCGAGCGGCGCCGCGACATCCTGCCGATGGCCGAGGCCTTCCTCGAGGAGATCGGGGCGGTCGTGGGCCGCCGGGCCTCCGGCATCTCGCCCGAGGCGCACGCGGCGCTCCTGGCCTACCCCTGGCCCGGCAACGTGCGCGAGCTGCGCAACGCGCTCGAGCGTGCCACGATCCTGTGCGACGGTGGGCCGATCACGCTCGAGCACCTGCCGATCGGGCCCGGGAGGCCGGCCCGGTCCGGGGGCGCCGGGCCGGGTGCGGCCTTCTCCGCGGACGGCGTCAAGCTCGACACCGTCGAGCGCGATCTGATCCAGAAGGCGCTGCACGAGGCGCGGAACAACCGCTCGCGGGCGGCCCGCCTGCTCGGCATCACGCGCTCGCAGCTCTACACGCGGATCCAGCGGCACGGTCTCGACGCCTGATCCGTCCCCGGGACGCGGTCGCCGGCGCGGGAGCCGAGCGGCGCCCGGTTCGAGGGACCCCGCACGCCGGGGCGGGTCAGCCGGCGGAGGCGAAGGCCGCGAAACCACGGACGTAGGCCGCCAGCCGCTCGCGCATCTCGGGATCGACGAGCTTCAGCTTCTCGTCGAACAGCTCGCCGCTTCCCGCGACGTAGAGCGTCTTGTCGAACCACGGCCGCATCCCGAGAGCGCGCAGGACGGGAAGCCACGCCGCCTGCGCCAGGCGCGTGCCGCCGGGGCCGGGCGTGACGCCGACGATCGCGACCGGCCGCCCGCCGAAGACGCGCGGGATCTCCTTCGCCGGCCTCGTCATCCAGTCGATCGCGTTCTTCAGGACGCCGGGCAGGCTGTTGTTGTACTCGGGCGAGGCCAACAGCAGGGCGTCCGCGGCGGCGAGCTTCTCGCGCAGCGCCACGGCCGCCTCGGGAACGCCCCGGCTCTCCTCCAGATCGCCGTCGTACAGCGGGATCCCCGCGAGCGACGCGATCTCGACCGTCGCGCCGGCGGGCGCGACCTCCGCCGCCGCCTCGAGCAGCGCGCGGTTGAGCGAGCGCCGGCGCAGGCTGCCGGGCAGGCCGAGGATCGTGGTCATGATCTTCTCCCTTCCTGGTGACGACGCTGCAGCGGTCGCGGCTCGTCCCTTCCTTCGTGACCCTCCGGACGCGTGCAGCGTAGTCGCGAGCGGGGCTGCCAGCCACGGGCGGCCGGTCTCGCCGCCGCCGCCGCCTCGCTCCGCGCCGCGCTTCGGCCGCGGCATCCGCGGCGCCCCCGGCTCGGGCGAAGGTCGGACGACGTGGTTTCGGCTCCGGAACGGGTCGCGGGCCACGGTCGCTCGGGGCGGCGTATGCTCTCTTTCCGAAGGGGGCGCACCGTGGATTCGCGGCGACGGCGCCAGGACCGCGCGCAACGGGTGCCGGGCGGCGCACCGGCGCGTCTCCTGCGGATCGGCCTGTGCTGGCTGGGCCTGGGTCTTTCCGGTCTCGCCGCGGCCGAGCCCACGATGCCCCGAGCGCCGTACGTGCTGCCGCAGACCGTGCGCGTGTGGCAGGCGGGTGGGGTGAAGGTCACCTTCATCGACGTGCGCGAGCCCGCGGAGTTCATCGCCGGGCACCTCGACGGGGCGGTGAACGTCCCGTACTCGCAGATCGAGCGTCGCTCGGCCGAGATCGCGAAGGACCATCCGCAAGTCGTGTATTGCATCCATTCCTCGTGGCGGGCTCCGTACGCCGCCAACGCGCTCGCCGATCTCGGCTTCGACAACGTCCATGTCCTCGACGGCGGCATCTCGGCCTGGCACGCCGGAGGCCAGGCGGTCGTCGCGGCGTCTGCGAGCCGGGAGCCGGCAATCGCGCCCTACCCGGAGGGACTGTCCAGGTCGCTCCGGCATCCGCGCGACCGGGTCCACGACGGACAGCGTGAGCTGACGCTCGACGAGCTGAGCGCGTGCGACGGGAAGGAGGGGCGCCCGGCGTACGTGGCGCTGGAGGGTGTCGTGTACGACGTCACGAACAGCCGCCTGTGGCGGGCCGGCGAGCACGACCCGAGCCACGGGCAAGCGCTGGCCGGTCGCGACCTCACGCCGGTCTTCGCCGAGGCGCCCCACGGCAGGGAGAACCTGAGGCGCTTCCCCGTCGTCGGCCGCCTCGTTCCCGCCGGCGGCGAGGCGCGCTGAACCGCGAAGGCGATGCGAATGCTGCGGACGCGGACCGCGGGCGCGACCGTCCTGGCGCTGGTGCTCGCCGGGTCGGCCGGGTGGTCACGACCGGCGGGCGACTCCGGCCGGCCGGCGAGCGTCGCCGGCCTGCTGACGGAGAACGCGACCTGGTCCCGGGCGGACAGCCCGATCGTCGTGACCGGCGACGTGACGGTCGCGGCCGGCGTGACGCTGACCATCGAGGCCGGGGTCGAGGTGCGGTTCGAGGGAAACCACGCGCTGACCGTCGATGGAACGTTGAACGCGCAGGGCGCACCGCAGGACGAGATCGTGTGGGTGGTCGACGGCCAGCCGGTGCTCCGGCTCGACCGGCCGACCGTCGTGGACGGGCGACCCGGCGCCGGGGTGGGCCTCTCCGACAGACCGATCGTCGCCACGGATCTCGCGTTCGATGCGGAGACCGGCGAGATCCGGTTCACGCTGCCGGAGCCCGCCCGGGTCAGGGCCAGAATCGGGACCCGCAATGGGGGGCCGTGGCTGAGGACGCTGATCGACTGGGAGCCCCGGGCGGCCGGGACGCACGTCGAGGCCTGGGATGGGCGAGACGGCTCGGGAAAGGTCGACTTCGCCGAGCGGCGCGATCTGCTGCTCGTTCTCGCCTGCCTCCCCGAGCCCGGCGGGGTGGGGCTGCAGACGATTCGGGGTCGAAGACAGGCACCGCGGCTCGCGATCACGTTCCCGCACGCGACGGAGACCGACGGCGACGGAGTACCCGTGCTCCGCGGAGCGGCACCGGTCCGCGTGGCCATCGCGACCGAGGATTACGCGTGGCTGCGAGAGATGGGGTTCGAGCTCGCCACCTACGTCGACACAGAGTTCCTGATGGAGCAGGAGCAGGGGACCAACCCCTTCGACTACCTGCTCGACACCGCGAGTCTCGAGGCCGGCTTCCACGTCCTGACGGTGAACGTCATCGGCTTCGAGGGCGAGATCGGCACGGCGAGCGTGCGGTTCCTCGCCGGCGGGGCCGACGCACCCTCGGGAAAGAGGGCATGGTGAGGAACCCTCGGGGCCGCTGGTCGTGGGTCGTCGCCGTCGGTCTCTCGGCCGCGGCCCCGGCGCCTCTTCCGGCGAATCCCGCCACGCAGGCCGGACCGCCGGCCCGCGGCGCGAAGAGCCCTGCCCCGGACCGGACGGGCTCCGAGGTCCCCGCCGGCTGGCGCGGCGAGGTCCAGGCGAACCTGAGCGAGGCCCAGTACCACTTCAGCGGTGCGACCGATGCGTGGAGCGCGCCGAACGTGGCTCACGGATTCCGCATCCGGGTCGATCCTGCCGGCCTCAGGATCGTCTCCCGCACCGAGCCGGTCCCGACGTGGGAGCTGCGCCTGAGCCTGGCGGGATACGGCCGGGGAGCCACGCACCATCCGGTGGAGACGGCGACCGTGGAGGCGCAGGACAACCGCGTCGTCTGTCACCGCGGGAGCATCGTCGAGCGTTACTTCAACCGGCGCACGGGCCTGAAGCAGGCCTTCGACCTGCGCGCGCCGCCCGGCGTGCCGCGGGAGCGGGGGCCGGTGGCACTGTCGCTCGTCCTCGGCGGCTCGGTCTCGCCGCGCCTCGCCGCCGACCGCCAGTCGATCGATTTCCTGGCGCCCGGCGGAGCCGCGGTCGTGCGCTACGCCGGGCTCGCGGTGCGCGACGCGCTCGGGCGCCGGCTGCCGTCGTGGATGGAGAGCCCCCTCGACGCCGAGCGACGCGAGATCCGCCTGCTGTTCGACGACGCGGGGGCCGTCTACCCGGTCGCGGTGGACCCGCTGTCGACGGCGCCGGTGTGGACGGCGGAGCCCGACCGGGAATCGACGGCGTTCGGCTTCTCGGCCGAGACGGCGGGCGACGTCAACGGCGACGGCCATTCGGACGTGATCATCGGAGCGTGGAACTACGAGAACGGCGAGGACGGCGAGGGTCGGGCTTTCGTCTACCACGGGTCGGCGTCCGGCCTGGCGACGACACCGGCGTGGACGGCGGAGGGGAACCAGGTCGGGGCCAACTTCGGGCGCTCCGTCGCCGCGGCGGGCGACGTCAACGGCGACGGCTACGCGGACGTGATCGTCGCCTGCGTCTACTGCGACAACGGCGAGACCGACGAGGGGCGTGCCTTCGTCTACCACGGCTCGCCCGTGGGGCTGTCCCAGGCTCCCGCCTGGACCGCCGAGCCCGACCAGGACGATGCCCGCGTCGTGCATGCCACGGCCGCGGGGGACGTCAACGGTGATGGGTACTCGGACGTGATCTTCGGGGCGATGCTGTACGACAACGGCGAGACCAACGAGGGGCGCGCCTGGGTCTACCACGGCTCGCCCTCGGGCCTGGCGGCGACGCCCGCCTGGCTCGCCGAGTCCGACCAGGAGAACGCGATCTTCGGCGCCAGGGTCGCCGCCGCCGGAGACGTGAACGGCGACGGCTACTCCGACGTGATCGTCGCGGCCTACTTCTACGACGGCCCGGACGCGAACGAGGGGCGGGCCTACGTCTACCACGGCTCGCCCGCGGGCCTGGCCCCGGAGCCGGCGTGGATCGGGGAGAGCGGCCAGGCGTTCGGGGAGTTCGGCGACCGGCTCGCCTCCGGGGACCTGAACGGCGACGGCTACACCGACGTCATCGTCGGCGCGCACGAGTACGACAACGGCGAGGTCGACGAGGGCATCCTCTACGTCTTCCACGGCTCGCCGGCGGGGGTCGAGACGACGCCGCGGTGGATCGGTGAGGGCGACCAGCAGGGCGCGTTCTACGCCGGGTCCCTCGGTTGCGCGGACGTCAACGGCGACGGCTACGCCGACCTGCTCGTCGGCGCGAACTTTTACGACAACGGGGAAGAGGACGAGGGGCGGGCCTATCTCTACCTCGGCTCGGCGACGGGGATCCGCCCGACCCCGGTCTGGATCGCGGAGGGCAACCAGGAGGGCGCCGCCTTCGGCATGTCGGTCGCGAGCGCCGGCGACGTGAACGGCGACGGGTTCACCGACGTCATCGTCGGGGCGCCGCAGTACGACAGCCCCGAGTACAACGAGGGCCGGGCCTTCGTCTACCACGGCTCGGCGGCGGGACTGGCGCAGGCGGAGGCCTGGGCCGCGGAAGGCGACCAGCCCGGCGCGACGCTCGGCTTCAGCGTGAGCATGGCGGGAGACGTCAACGGGGACGGCTACTCGGACCTGATCGTCGGTGCGCCGCTGTACGACAACGGCGAGAGCGACGAGGGTCGGGCCTTCGTCTTTCACGGCTCGGCCGGCGGCCTGGAGTCGAGCCCGGCGTGGTCGGCCGAGAGCGACCAGCCCGGAGCGCGGCTGGGGTCCGCGGTGGACGGAGCGGGGGACGTCAACGGGGACGGCTACTCGGACGTCGTCGTCGGCGCGCCGCTGTACGACAACGGTCGGGGCGACGAGGGGCGGGTCCTCGTCTACCACGGCTCGGCCTCCGGCCTGCTGCCGGCTCCGGCGTGGATCGCGGAGAGCGACCAGGTGGAGGCCTGGCTCGGGTACGCGGTGAGCACGGCGGGAGACGTCGACGGCGACGGCTACTCGGACGTGATCGTCGGAGCCCCGCTGCACGACAACGGTCAGGGCGACGAGGGGCGGGCTCTCGTCTATCTCGGCTCGGCAACGGGGCTCGCGGCGAGCCCGGCGTGGACGGCCGAGAGCGGCCAGCCCGGAGCGCAGCTAGGCTCCGCCGTGAGCGGAGCCGGGGACGTCGACGGGGACGGCTACTCGGACGTGATCGTCGGCGCGCCGCTGTACGACAACGGCCAGAGCGACGAGGGCCGAGCCTTCGTATATCGCGGCACCGCCGCGGGCCTGGAGACGACCCCGGCCTGGACCGCGGAGAGCCAGCAGGTGACGGCGAGGTTCGGCCACGCGGTGGCAGGCGCGGGAGACGTCAACCGCGACGGCTACTCGGACGTGGTCGTCGGCGCGCCGCTGTACGACCACGGCCAGACCGATGAAGGGCGCGTGTACGTCTACCACGGCTCGGCCGCCGGCCTGGCGACGATCGGCAGGACCGTGGAGAGCAACCAGGCGCAGGCCGGCTTCGGGGGAGCGGTCGCGCCGGCAGGCGACGTCGACGGCGACGGGTTCTCCGACCTGATCGTCGGGGCTCCCGGCTACGACAGCGAGGAGAACGACGAAGGCGCCGCGTTCGTCTACCTCGGAACGACCCTCGGCCTTTCTCCGAGCCCCGCCTGGACCGTCGAGGGCGATCAGGCCCTCGCCGGCGCGGGTACCTCGGTCGCGGGCGCGGGCGACCTCGACGGCGACGGCTTCGCCGACGTCGTCGTCGCGGCACCGCAACACGACGGCGGACAGGCCGACGAGGGCCGGGTCTCGCTCCACCTCGGCAACGACGGCGGCGGCCTCGATCGCATCCCGCGGCAGGCGCGAGTCCACGACGAGGCGCCGATCGACCTGCTCGGCCGCTCCGACTCGGAGACGTCGTTCCGCCTGAGGGCGCGCGGCCGGTCGGCCGCCGGGCGCGGGAAGGTGCGGCTCGAGTGGGAGGTGAAGCCGCTCGGGACGCCGTTCGACGGAGTGGGGATCGTCCGCGGCCCGAGCGCCGACAGCGGAGAGCCGTCGGCCGGCGGCAGCGTGGTCGAGCTGAGCGCGCTCGTCGGTGGCCTCGCGCCGGGGCCGCATCACTGGCGGCTCCGGGTCGCCTCCGACTCGCCGCACTTTCCTCACTCGCCGTGGATGTCGCCGCCTTACAACAACCCGACCGAGACGGACGTGCGCGTCACGTGCTCCGCAGCAGCGCTGGCCGAGGTCTCAGGCCTCGTCGCGCTCGCGGACAAGGAGACGCTCGAGTGGGCGCCATCCGCGCCCGGCGCGCTGTACGACGTCGTGCGCGGCCTGACGAGCGAGCTGCCGGTCGGGGCGGGAGCGTCGGAGACTTGCGTCGCGGGGAGTCACGCCGCGACGAGCCTCGCCGACGACGCGGTTCCGCCGGCCGGGGAGTCCTCCTGGTACCTCGTGCGCGGGAGAAACGCCTGCGGCGTCGGGACCTACGGGGAGGAAAGCGGCGGCGAGGAGCGAGCGACCGCGGCCTGCCGGTGAATCGCGTTCGGCCGTCGGCAGCCGAATCTCGCCCAGAGCCTCGGTCCGGAGGTCATGGGTCGAGAAGCTGCCGCGCGCCGGCCTTGCCGCCGGCGAACGCCTCCTCGAGGTCCTCCAGGTCGAACTTCTTCATCTCCCTGGAGGTTTGCGTCACGGCCTGGACCTGCTCCGGCGTGCCCCCGGCACTGGGGAACAACGACGCGTAGAACCGCCCTGCCTCCCGCGCTTGGTTGTCGAACCACAGGTGCGGCGTGATGGTCTTCACGAGGGACCTCCCTTCCGGCGCCGTCGCCGCCACTCGAGGAGCACCGCGTCGAGACTCCAATCCCCGCCGCCGCGGGCGGCGAGGAACAGGAAGATGAAGCAGAACAGCACGGCCGGCACCCCGTTGTTCTGCACGGGCCACAGACCCTGGGGCTGGTGGAACTGGAAATAGGCCACCGCCATCTCGCCCGAGAGCACGAAGGCGACGGGGCGCGTCCATAATCCGAGCAGCAGTGCCAGGCCGCCCCAGAACTCGAGCGCGCCCCCGATCCAGACCTGCGAGAGGAACGGCGGATGACCGCCGTGCTCGGCCGGGACGCCGCCGAACCAATCGAACATCTTCACGCCTCCGGACTGAAGGAAGAGCAGCCCGCCGACGACGCGCAGCAGGAACAGCGTGAGCTCCTCGAGGCGACCCTGGATCATGACGGTCTCCCTGCGCCGAACTCGGCGCGATCGAAGAGGGCACCAGGCCGAAGCTTCGAGCCCCGACGCGTCGCTCCCGATGATCCTACCCGGCGAAGGCGCGGGCCGGCGTCGCGCGGCCGAAGAGCGCGATGCCGCCCCCGGGGGGATCGCGACGTGGGCAATCGCCCGCCCATGCTATCCCGGAATCACGTGGCAGTTGCTCAACGCCGCGCGGTAGGTGCCCCGATCCGACGCGCCCGGGAGACCCAGCCCGAGCCCGCGAGCAGGCAGGGCCGGCGCGAGCCCGCCCACGCCGAAACCGAGGTTTCCAAGCGGTTCGCACCGCTGCCGACGAGATTTTGAGCTAGGTTAGCGAGTTTACGGCGGCGTAGTGACGGCACCGAGGCCGGGATGATGGTTCGCGACATCCGGCCCGGTGGCGCATCGAGCCGGCCGTACTGGGCCAAGTTCCGCAACGACTTCCCAAACAAGTCGGCAGACACGGACGTCGCCGGGCCCTTGTAGTTCGCCGCCGACGACGGGATTCACGGACGGGAGCTGTGGAAGGGCGACGGGACGCCGGGAGGCACGCGGATGGTGCAGGACATCGCTCCCGGCCCGTGGGACTCCGCCATCTCCGATATCACCGTCGTCGGATCGCGGGTCTTCTTCGCCGCCGACCGCAGCACGCTCAGAGAGCCGACCAACTACGAGCTGTGGGTCATGGAGCTGCGGCGCGTGCGTGCGGGCGCACCGGCCCCACGCGCGCCCGCGAACGGAGGTGCTCCCGTGGAGCGATCGCCGGAGCCGTCACGCGTAGGGCAGGGTCCGGCGCGTGGAGCGGCAGGTCAGTCGCCGGTTGTCGCGTGTCGGGTTCGATCGTCGCTGCTCGTGACGGGGCTGGCAGCAGACGATGGGATCCGGAGGTCCTCGCCGAACTGTCGCTCGCGCCTCCGGCCGGCGACCGCTGCGATGGACTGGATTGGAAAGGTCGCCCTGCTCGCCATCGACGAAGAAACTGAAGGCATCGCCGCAGTCCTTGTCCGTACGAAGGTGATGCCGGGTCCCCTTCGTGGGGATGCCCTCCACGCAGCGACGGCATGCCGCCATGGGATGGAGTACATTCTGACCTGGAACGTCCGACACTTGGCGAAGTGGCGGTGATCTTCCGGGGCCTCGTCGCGTGCAACCGCACATGTCGCGGATGTCCATCACACTCTCATGACAGCGGAAGCGAGCGGCGGGGGTCGATCTGAGCACCGCGAGAACACTTCAGACCGTTCCGCACGAGGACGGTAAGTGTTGACGCGTAACCGAAAACAGCCCCCAGACCGCTGCTATTATGCCCGCGGTTTGCGTGTGCGGAGCGGAATCTGTCGCGGTCGTGGCGGCGCCGAACGAGCCCGTGGCGTCGGCTCCGGACCGGAAGCCGCTCCTGCTCGACCTCTCCGCCGTCGAGTTCGTGACGAGCGCGACCCTGGGGGTGATGACCGGCTTCGCCGAGCAGTGCCGAGAGCAGGGCCGCCCGCTTGCGCTCGCGTCTCTCCGACCGTTTCGCCGAGACCAGCTTTCCTGCGTCGTCATCCCGGCCGCGCCTTCTGGCCCGTCGTGCAGCGGAATCTTCCTTGCGACCGCGTAGAACCGCCCTGATCGTCGGCGCCGGCATCGGCGGGTTGTCGGCCGGCATTGCACTTGGCCGGGCCGGCTGGTGTGTCCGCATCGTCGAGCGGACGCCGTCGCCGCGCGAACTGGGCTTCGGCCTGGCGCTGGCGCCGAACGCGATCGCCGCGTTGGAGGAACTCGGGGTGGCCGACGCGGTGCTGTCGCGCAGTAGCGAGCCGCGGCGGGGCGAGATACGGCGGCCGGACGGCACCGTGGTGAAGCGGCTGGACCTGCCGCCGGGCGGCACCGTGGTGGCGTTGCGGCCGGTCCTACACGACGCTCTGCTGGCGGCCGTCGGGCGGGATGCTGTCTCGCTCCACAGTGACGCCACGGCGTTCACGGTGTGGGACGGGGTCGTGACGCTGCACCTCGCCAGCGGCGAGGATCTCGACGGCGAGGTGCTGGTCGGCGCCGACGGCGTGAGCTCGATGGTCCGCCAGGCGCTGCACCCAGTGGAGCCGCCGCCACGCGCCAGCGGTCTAGTGGCCGTCCGTGGCGCAGTCCACCACGCCCTCGATCACCTCGGCGATCGAGACGCTATCTACTACCTCGGCCGCGGGTTCGAGGCGATGCTGGTACGGGCCAGCAACACCGGCCTCTATTGGTTCCTGTCCATGGCCCGGTCGCTCCTGCCCGACGGCATCACCGATCCCTCCCAGGTAATAACCCTGATGGCGCCGCGCTTCGACGCGACCTTCCGTGCGGTGACGTCGGCCACCGAGGTTCTGCGCTTCGACGAGCTGTCCGATCGCGACCCGCTGTCCGCGTGGGGTCGCGGGCCGGTGACGCTGCTCGGCGACGCGGCTCATCCGCTACTGCCGCAGACCGGTCAGGGCGCCGCGCAAGCGCTCGTCGATGCGGTGACCCTGGGGCAGGTGCTGCGCGGTTCGCCAGACGTGGCGCCCGCGCTGCGGCGTTACGAGGGCGAGCGCCGGCCCCGGACCGCCGTGTTGCTGCGCCAGGGGCGTCGCGCCGCCCGGCTGCTGGCGACGACCAATCCGCTGGCGTGCGCGCTGCGTGACACGGTCCTGCGGCTGATCCCGGTGCAGACGTTGATGCGTTTCTATGTCAGCGTCAACCGCCGCGCCGGCACACGTTGAGCGATCGCCGCCCTGGTCGCACGATTACGGAGGCGGCGTGGCAGGCAGAAGAAAACCGCTGTGGAAACTCGCTGCACTGAGCGACTTACTGGCGGAGCCGACGAGACTCGAACTCGCGACCTCCGGAGCGACAGTACTGGGAAAAAGCGCGGAGAGCCGGCGGCCGCCGCCCGGAGGAGATCACCGTCGCGATCATCGCCGAGATCGTCGCGGCCGGTGCGGGGCAGAGCGAGTCCTCCACGCCCGATGCAGCCTAGGGTCCAGGGTGACCAGCACGACATCGAGGCTGCGCGCGAGCCACAAGTAGGAGGCGTCGTAGGTCGTGATCCTGGCGTGCGACGCGAGAGTAACGACATCCTCGTGTGACACCTCGACCTCCCGTAGGTTCAGTTCGTCGAGCAGGGCCAAGGCGCGCAGCAGGCTCTTGCGCTGCTCGGGGTTGCGATCGATCTTCTTGCGGCAGACGCTCGCAACCTCGTAGCGTAGGAGGGTCGGTGCGACGAGCGGCGTATCGCCGAGGCGCCGCGAGACCTCCTCCGCTCGAGGTTCGGCGAACAGCAGCGCGGCGACGGCCGAGGCGTCGACGACCGCGAGCCTATCGGGCATCGCGTTCCGATCGGAGCATCGCGGCCGCTTCGTCGGCCGTGCTGACCCCGAGATCCCGCGCCCGCTTCAGGATCTCTTCCGCCGAGAGCCTTCGAGTCGGCGCCACCGCCTCCTCCAGGATCGCCATCAGCTCTCCCTGGAGCGATCGGTGATGCCGCGCGGCGCGCGCACGAAGACTGGCCGCCAGTGCGTCCGGAACGCTCTTGATCGACAGGTTGACCGGCACGACGACCCCCTCCGGAATGGAGCTGAAATGCCTCCAATCTACCCCCGCCGTGCCGCCATGGCAAGATGAGGCATGGCACGGTGTCCCGTGTGCGGGGGTCGGGCGCCCCGGGGAAGTTGCTTCTGCCCCGCCTGCGCGGCGCCCCTTGGTGCCTCGGCTTCGGACGGGAACTCGAGAGCCACGCTCCCGGGATCCGGAATGCGGACTGGAGCTCAGGCCGGAGGGATGTTCCTCATCACTTCGAGATGACCTACAACGGGAAGACGGGACGTGTTCGCCTCAAGTGCTTCAAGCCGCAGCGAGGTTGAGTCGCAGTTGGCAGACTGGCTAGGTGTTCGCGAGTCGAGGGTGTCCCGCCGGCTGCCGCCGGCCTCTTGCGCGTTTGCGGCGGTCGCATGCGTCGTGCCGTGGTTAGCGGCGACGCATACTCTGGCTTCGGCGGTTTGCGAGCATGCACCGTTGGCGTATCTCGTGTCTCACCCCGATTCCTGCGACGGGACGCGGGTCGAAGTGACGGGCTATCTGACGTACCGATCCGGATCGCCGGTGATCTGGCTGTCGCAGGAAGATGCTGAGTACGCCCGGCGAGGTCACGGACTTCTGCTCAACGTCTCTGCTGCGACAGTCGTCGAACCCGAGTCACCCATGCGCAAGGATTTCCTCTCGATCTCTGGGAGCCACGTATCAGTCTCGGGTGTGAAGGGCGCCGTCAAGGGGCGACTCGAGGCGCTTCCTGGGACGATCGACGTGGAACGCGTGCGCGTCTTGGAAGGCGTCCGTGCCGCAGCCGATGACCTGTTTGCTCACGCGTCGGCCCTCGACCGCAACGGAGACGAGGTCGACTACCTACCTGCGGCCAAGTCCTATCAGGCTGCGTTGGTCGAGCTAGCCAACGCAACGTCGCCAGAGGCGGCTCATGCCAAACTACGGTTGGGCATGTGTCTTGCCAAGCTGGGCCGTCATGACGAGGCCATCGCCTCGTTTCGAAGAGTGCTGGGCTGCAAGACGGAAGGCTCGGAACTGCATATTGCGCAACAGCTGATCGCCGAGAGTCTTTTTGCCAAGGGCGAGCACGAAGCCGCGCTCGCTGCCCTACACGAGGCACAGACTCACTACGCTTTGCGGAATGAGGGGTGCGGTACGGCAGGGATTGAGGCTCGCCGTCGCTTCCTCGTCGGTGTCGGGATTCTCAACGAGTGGCTGCAACGCTACGGGGATGCCGTAGAGTCGTACCTGAATGCTGGCGGACCCGACATTCATCTCCGTCTTGTGAGGCTGTACGATCACGCAGGGAGGCTTGAAGATCTCCTTGCCATGCCGCGTCAGAGCGATCCTGCCGGGAGTACGAGTTCGTTGTTGCAGATGGTTCACAGACTCCTGGAGATCCGTCAAATGGCCTCGGAACGAGACTGGAGGGGTCTCGTGACGCTCGTGGATACGGGTGGGTGTTTCGAACTGGAGGAGGCGGCTAGGCTACTGGCCGGACATGAGAAGGCCGCGTTGCCACTGCTCTTGGAGGGAGTGGAAGAACCGGAGCGGGCGCCGTGGCAAGAAGTTCCTTGGGGTCGCTGGTACGCTCTCGCGTTCACACGCCTGCCAAAGGCGATCGCAGCGTTGAAGCATGAGGTGGCGAGGGAGCAGAACTACTACAAGCTGCAACGGCTCGCCGCCGCCCTCGACGCCGCGGGTGAAGCCGGGCAAGCAGCCTTGCGAGACCTGTCAGTCAGGGCAGAGGGCAACCTGAGCGTGGTCCTCGCCAGGAACCGGCCGGGGCCATGTTCGTGGGAATCGCGTATGCCGTATCCGTTGCCGGAACCCCCCAAAAGGAGCAGGCTCCCCAGTCGTTGCGAGTGGCGAGACGACCGGACTGGCTACGCGTGCGACGAGCCACGCTCGGGCCACAACCTGTGTGGACAGCCACGGCTCACTCGGTGAGATTCACGGGGAACACACGGGGAACGTGCCAACGACCATGAAGTCGGTCTCACCTTCCGGGCTCACCCAACGACCCACCGCACGAACATCCAGTTCGTAGCTTCCTCCCGGAGGGAAAGGGGTTTCCCTCGGGCTCGGTGGGTAGCGTCGGTGATTCCTACGACAACGCTATGGCGCGTCGGTGATCAGGCTGTACAAGACCGAGTTGATCCTTCATGAAGGCAGGCAACTACTTTCGTGGCGCTTTCGTGTGTCCGGTAAACACAGCGGTCCACTACGCGCTCCGTCGTTTCTGACAAGAGCCCGACACAGCCGCGGTTGACTTGGATGCGGGCACTGGTGTATTAGGGGGCCAGCGGGGGCGGGAGAGCCTTGGCTCCAACGGGTTGCGGTCGGCGCCTGTCGAGGTTGACTGCACGTGTGCTCCGTGCGGCGACCGCCCTCTGCGAAGCTGGCCGGAGCGAACCATGAACAAGTCACGTGGAATGGCCGTTCGCCAGCTCGCTCTCGTGCTCGCGATCACGGTCGTCGCGCTGTCGCACGGAGACCGTATCTGCGGGGTCGCTGCGCCGTTGGAGCCCAGGACGGGTGGCGTCGAAAGCTCGGGAGATACCGGTGGCCTCTTCACCCCCGACCTCGACCGCGATGGCATCGAGGACGCCGCGGACAACTGCCCGTTCGCTCCCAACCCGAACCAGGATGACGACAACTCTTGCGACGACGGCGATGTCATCGGCGACGCCTGCGAATGTCCGTGTCGAGGCGTTCGGGCGGCGGCGAGCGAGAGTTGCGCCGTCTGCGAGCCGCTTTGGCTGGGGAGCCGCACTAACGCCAACCCCCACGAAGGAAAGATCGACGTCGTGTTCGTCAGGGACGGGAGCCCATCCGATCCGAGCGAGCCGTTCACGCCCCTGGACGAGTTCCGCCGCGACGTGTTTGTGCTCATCGACGCCGGCCTGCGCAGGAACCCGCAGTTGGGCGTCGAGCTTGGCCGATACAACTTCTACGTCGCGACGGACGCAGTAAGGCCGGGCGATGCCGAGCGCCTCGATGATGGCCTCGACCCCGGCCGAGGGGACTGCGCGTGGCGGGACATCTCGGTCATCGTGCACGCCCGCGCCGGGTTCGCCGAGCGCGCGCTCTCACGCTCGTGGATGACCGAACCGGCCGGGGGCCAAGTCGGGGTGGCAACCGTCGCTGAACCTGGCGTCGACCTCGACTCCCGTCTGCTCGGCACCTTTGTGCACCAGCTCGCACACGCCCTCTTCGGTCTAGCCGACGAGCACCCGGAGGCGCGTCGTCCTTACCTGGGCCCGAACGTCTACTGTACGGCAGCGGAGTGCGAGAACGCCTTGCTCCGCAAGAACCTGCTGACGCCTCTCGCTTGCAACGGATTCACCGCCTCGGGTAGCGATGCCGACGACGGTACGACATGGCCGTGCTCGGCAGGAGATCAAGACGGATGGTGGAGCTACGACGCGTCCGCGACCGAGGGCTGCGTCATGGCGTCGTACACGGCTCCCGAACGAGACTTCGGACCCGATTGCAGAAACCGGATCGAGGCCGTTCATCGCAGTTATCTCTCGGACCCTTGACGACACCGGCTTGCAGGGCAACGAACGAGGGGGGCAAGACCTATGCGCGGCCGTGGCATCGTCGCCGCCTTGACGCTCATGCTCGGTTGGCCGCTCGCTACGTCCGCGGGCGGAGCCGCAGAGTTGGAGCAGGACTACGAGAAGATCCTGGCTGCGAGGCTGCGGTCGGATCGATCGGGCTGGTCGGTCGTCCGGTCGGCCGCGGCGTATGGGAGCGCGCCTGACGCCGTCCGCGCAGCGCCGCCGTCCTCGAACCTGACATGTGCTCTGCTCCGGACCGACGGGACGCCGCTCGCCGAGTTCCCGATTCGCGACCCGCGACTTCCTTCCATCGAGAGTTCCGGCGAGCCGGAGTCCGTCTCCGGCGAGACCACGATCGTCGTCCGCTTCGCGCGTGACCTTCGCTTCCTGGTCCTCCTGGACGCCGATAGCGGGAAGACGCTTCTCGAACTGGATTTCGGACCGTCGATCCTGAGTCTGTGTACCTCGCCCGAAGCTGTCGGAGACCCCGACTGTCCGCTGCTCGACCTGGACGGAGATGGTCGAACGCTCGGCGAGGATCCCTGCGACATGGACGCGGGCAACGACGTCGACGGCGACGGGGTTTGCGGGAACGTAGACAACTGCCCGACCGTTCCGAACCCCGACCAGTCGAACGTCGACGGCGACGCGGAAGGGGACGCCTGCGACTGCGCGCCGACGGATCCCGCCAATGACCAGGCCCCGGAAGTTGGGGATTCGCTACTCGTTGGAAAGGAGAACGGAGTCGCCGTGATCTCCTGGAGCGACGAGGGAGTGCCGGGACCCTTCAACCTCTACCGCGGATGGATGAAGCCGGCCATCCCGTGGCAGTACGACCACTACTGTGGCGCAGAGGCTGTTTGGGCCGCGACCGTCCCGGATGCGCTGGAGCCCCTCCCCTACTCAGCCTTCTACTATCTCGTCACCCGACAGGGCTGCGGGGAGTCGATCCCCGGTCGGGACAGCGCGGGGAATCCGATCCCGAACGGAGACCCGTGCCCAAGCACCGGCATCGATGCCGACGGCGATGGGATCGAAGAGGCAATCGACACGTGCTCGGGCCTCGCCGATCCACTGCAGGACGATCCCGACCAGGACGGCCATGGCACGCCCTGCGACAACTGCTCCGTCCAACTCAACCCCAATCAGGAGAATCGTGACGGGGACCGGCTGGGCGACGCCTGCGACCCCGACGTCGACGGCGACGGGATCGGGGACGATGGCGACGAATCGGGCGCTGTGGGAGACAACCCCTGCCAGGCGGGTGCGACGTCGAACTGCGACGACAATTGCCCGCTACTCGTGAACGCCGACCAGAAAGACACCGATGGGGACGGCCGCGGAGACCTTTGCGACAACTGTCCGAATCATTCCAACCTGGATCAGACGGACGTCAATGGAAACGGGGTGGGAGAAGCCTGCGAGATCGGCATTGCCATCACGGCGTTGAAGCCGGCCGGGGCGATGGCCGGCAGCCCCGATCTGCTGCTGAAGGCCAAGGGCTTCGGCTTTGCGGAGGGCACCAGAGTCCGTTTCAACGGCCTCGACCTCGCAACGACGTTCGAGAGCACAACAGACCTCAAGGCCACGGTGCCGGCGCCGAGTCTCGATGTCGCCGGCGTATACCCGGTGCAGGCGGTCACGGCGGACGGTCAGGCTTCCCTGGCCGCCCTCTTCACCGTCAGGGAGATGCTGGCGCTCGGTGCGCTCGTCCCGAGCGGAGTTGCCGCAGGGACGACGGACTTCGAACTCACGGCCAGCGGAGAAGGGTTCCGGAAGGGCGCTGTCGTCCGATTCGACGGCAACGACCTCGCCACGACGTACGTCGGCAGCATGATGCTCACCGCCATCGTGCCGGCGACCTTCGTTGCCACGCCGGGGAGCGCGACGTTGATCGTCGCGAACCCGAGCGGCCAGGAGAGCGAGCCGCAGACCTTCTCGATCGTCGACCTCTCGATCGACACGATCGACCCCGGGAGTGGCCCGATCGGCACGCCTGTCACGATCACTGGCACCGGTCTCGACCTCCCGCCGATCGTGCAATTCGAGCAGGTAGGCGGAGGGGTGATCGAGGTGCCAGCGGCGAACTTCGCGCCCACCTCGCTCGAGGTCTTCGTCCCCGCGGGGGCCACCACGGGGAACCTCCGGCTGGTCTCGGGTGGCTTGGTCCTGACCGGTCCCGTCTTCACCGTGACCACGAGCAAGACGTTCGATCTCGAGGCCGGGCCGGGGACGGGGATCCTGTTCCCCGGGCGCGAGACTCGGTATTCGGTGAGCGCGACGAGCGCCGACGACTACACGGCTCTGATCGATCTCTCGGTCGATGGCCTGCCCCCCGGCGTCACGGCCGAATTCACCCTTCCCCGGATCTCAGTCGGGCAGCCGTCGATCCTGATCCTCGATGCCGCGCCCGACCTGCCGACCGGAGTCATCCCGTTCACAGTGACGGGGACTTCGGTGTTCGAGGGGCAGACGATCGTCCGGAGCGTGGGGCTCGAAGCCGACGTCCGACCGATCACCACGACCTTTCTCGGCCGCACGGTGGCATCGGATCCGGCTCAGACGCCTCTGGCGGGTGTGATCGTCGATTTCCTCGGCTTGGACGACGCTGGCAAGCCGACCGGATGCGACGTCCCGCCTGTCGTGACCGACTTCGCCGGCAACTACGTGTTCCAGGACCTGCCGCTCGCCTGCACCGGCGTGCAGCTCGTGAGCTTCAACGGCGACACGGTCACGAACCCGCCGGGCCAGCGCTACGCGAGCGTCAACCTGCGCTTCGTGATCGAGGAGGGCGTGATCAACCCCGCTCCGGTGGTGACGCACCTCGTGCGCATCGACGCCGCCGAGACGGTCGAGATACGGCAGGACTGGCCGGTCACCCAGGTGTTCACGTTCCAGACGATCCCGGGTCTGAAGGTCGAAGTGTACCCCGGGACGATCTTCACGCTCCCACCCGAGTATTGCCCGCCGCCGGAGAGTTGCACGCCCGACCCGTTCCAGCTCGTCGCCGTCGCCGTGGCGACGGACCGCCTGCCGGACCGCAAGGCGCTCCCCCCGGGCCAGGTCTTGAGCTTCATCGTCGCATTCCAGCCCGCGAACGCCTTTACGAACGAGCCCGTGGCGATCGACTACCCGAACGTCACTTCGAGATTGCCCGGCGAGAACCTGGTCCTGCTGACCCTCGATCCAACGCGCGGGATGATGGTCATGTACGGGACGGGGACAATCTCTCCGGACGGCGTGTCCCTCGCTGCGGATCCCGATCCCGCGCGCCCCGGCAGGCGCTACGGGATCACGCACTTCGACTGGCACGGGCCGATGAGCCCGCCGCCGCCGCCGGAAACCGGCGGTCCCGCCTCGCCGTCAACACCCGACCTCAACGGTCCGAACACAGCTGGCGGAAACCGGAATGGCGATCCCACTCGCTGCCGCCGGCGATCGGTCGAATACGCGACGGGCCGCGAGCAGCTCGACGATGTCGATGCTGCCATCGACGGGATACCTCTACCGGTGCGCTTCGTCCGGACGTACCGCAGCGATCTCGGCAGCTTCCTGGGACCCTTCGGTCGCGGTGCAACTCACAGCTTCGACTACCGGATCCTGGCTGGCCCCGATACGACCGAGCCGATGATCGAGATGACACTCCCCGCCGGCCGCCGCATCCCCTTCGCCCGGCGGCAAGACGGGACCTACGGGAACGTTGGGCTGCCCGAAGTCCTGAGCAGCACGATTTCCTGGGATGCCTCTCTCGGCGGGTACCGCTACGACGCCGCCGACGGCTCGAAGCTCAACTTCGGGAACAACGCCGGCAACAACCAGTTCCTCCTCACGGAGATCCGCGACCGTCGCGGCAACGTCGTCGCGATCGAGCGGGCCCTCGTCAACGGCGTCTCCGGAACGATGGTCGGCCTGGTGGCGACCAACGGGGATCGTCTCGACTTCGAGTACACGGGCCAGCGGATCACGACCTTGACCGATCACGCCGACCGCATCACCCGCTACACCTACGACGGCCAGGGACGCCTCGAGACCGTCACGGACCCGATGGGCGGCGTGACCCGCTACACGTACGACGCGCAGCATCGCCTGACCTCGATCACCGACGCCCGTGGGGTCCTAGTCGTCCAGAAGGCCTACGACGAGAACGGTCGCGTGATTTCCGAGTCGTTTCCGGACGGTGGGGTCCGAACCTATGAGTACGTGACTTCCCGGAACCTCCCAGGCGAGGTCGGCGAGGATCCGGGCGACGACGATGAAGGCGCCGACGTCGTCCTCTCGACGACCGTCACGGACCCGCGCGGCAACAGCACGACCTACCGCTTCAATGTCGCCGGCGTCCTGACTGACGTGACCGATGCCCTCGGCCAGACCACGAGCTACACCCTCGACCCCGCGACCGGCCGTTACGCCTCCCGTCGCGGCACCGCCGGCTGCAGCACGTGCGGCGCTGGCGTGGGCGTGGGCGGCGAAACCTACACATGGGACCCGAAGGGTCGGCTTGCGACGCTCACCGATGCGCTCGGTCACACCACGACCTTCACCTACCCTGAGGTCGGGAACTTTCCGCTCACCATCACGGATGCCCTGAAGCAGCCGACGACCTTTGAACAGAACGAGTACGCCGAGGTCACGAAGATCATCGACCCCGGGGGCAACGAGACGGAGATCGAATACGACGGGCGGGGCCGGATCACGAGGATCACCGACCCGAACGGGAACAGCATGTCCTTCGAGTATGGGCTCGACCTGCGCATGGCCAAGATCATCGATCCGCTCGCACGGGAAACCAGCTTCGAGTACGATGCTGCGGGCCGCCTGACGGCACTCGTCCTTCCCAACGGCAGCAGGTACGAGTACCGGTACGACGACGTCGACCGTCTCGTCGAGTCGGAGGACCCGATGAGGCGGACGACTCAGTACACCTACGACGAAGTCGGCAACCTGCAGTCCGTAACCGATCCCATCGGCAACGCGATTGCGTTCGTGTACGACCCCAAGAACCGTCTTGCCGAGGAGCACACCGCTGCCGGTGGGATCAGGCGCTACGAGTACGACCAAGTCGACAACCTCACGGCCTACTTCCCGCCTGCAGGGCTCGACTACTCCTTCGCCTACTCGTATGACCGTCTCGACAGGCTCGTGCGCTCCGTGGTTCCCGGCCCGCGGGGGGAATCACATCTCGAGGAACTCGTGTACACCTGGGACGCGGCCGGTCGACTGGTCGGAGCCGAAAACACGGACATGGCGGAGTGGCTCCAGCGCGACTACGACGCTGTCAACCGTCTGATCTCGGAAACAACCCGTCTCGGCAATGTGACCTACGGGTATGACGCGATTGGTCGGCGGGACTCGAGGAGTGCCCCCGCAGGAACGACAACGTACGACTACAACCTCCAAAGTCTTCTTGCCTCGATCAGCTCGCCCACGACGACAGCTACTTTCGTCTACGACGCAGGTGGGCGCCTTCGGACCTCGACACTCCCCAACGGTGTCAGCGCTTCCTTCGACTACGACAAGGCGGATCAGCTGCTTCAGCTAAGCTACCATCGACTCGGGAGGCTCCTCGAGTATCGGGCCTACGAGTACGACCTCGTAGGTTCAATCATCTCGATCTCGGGCGACCATCTGTCGGGCCCCCTACCCTCGGACCAAGTAGCTACTTACGCCCCGGGAAATCAGACCCACAGTCTGAATGGCCTGCTGCACACCTTCGACGCCGACGGAAGGCTGCTGGCCGACGGACGTCACGATTACACATGGTCGCGTCGCGGTCAGTTGACGCGCATCTCCGGCCCCGACGGAGAAACCTCGCACGTCTATGACGGACTCGGCCGCCGCGTGCGTCGATCGGTTGATGGAGTCGTTACCGAGTATGTCTATGACGGGTTCGATGTACTTCACATCCACGGCATTGTGGGCACAAAAGGTTTTTTCCGAGGTCTGGCTCTCGACGAGAACCTCGCCGAGGAGACCGCTGGGGTGCCGCTAACGTATCTCACGGATCATCTCGGCAGCACAATTGGCGTTGTGGACTTCTCTGGAAACACGACTTTCTTTGCTTACGACGACTACGGCAAAGTCACGACCGATGGTGACCTCCCGATGCCTGTCTTCACGTTCACGGGCAGGGAAGCTGACGGGAAAGACGTCCACTACTATCGCGCGCGTTACTACGACGCAAACGCTGGTCGCTTTGTTTCTGAAGATCCGCTGGCGGTCGATCCCGAAACCGCAGGGAGCAATCGTTACCTGTATGTTTCCAACAGTCCGGTGGACTTGAGCGATGCCACAGGGGAGAGTCCTCTTCTCTTCGTTCCTATCGTGATATGGCTCGTCCTCAATAATCCGGATACAGCAAATGCCCCAGGTTGCAACGACCCGATCCTTCCATCACAGGGCGTTCAGGGCATGGTCCGAGACGCTGTCCTCGGGCGGTTCCTAGGTTGGTCACCCTCAAACCCGCGCCATCTGCTTGTGAATGGGAACCCGCTGTTGAGGATTGGGCCGGGGTGGAAGAAGGGAGTTGGCGGGGTGTTTCGCATAGCGATAGGGCCGGGCAAATGGAAGCCCAAGAGCACATGGGCAAAGCGCATACGACACCCGAAGGACTTTGAAATACCCCAGGAGTGGCATCGCAAACTGGTGGATTGGGAGGAGGGACTCGCGCGTTTCCTCCAACGCCACACGCGGTTCTGAGGTGGCGCGGACGCTGGGCGAGTGTGTGCGGTGCGACTCCCGTCGGCCCTACGCAGAGCTATTGCCGCCGGGTTCGAACGAGTGGGGCTGTGACTGGGCCAAGGCGACTCAGGATCTTTTATCGACAACGCCGGAGTCCGGTGCTCTTGACTACGATGGTGATGGCATTGTGGTTCTTCGCTGTTCCTTCCAGAGGCGAAAGCCGCCAGTACGTCTACGACGCGGCCGGTCAGCTCACCGCGGTTGTGACCGACGATGGGACGACCATCACATACGAGTTCGATGCCGCAGGGAACCGTACGAGCCTGCGCGTCGCGAGCGGGGCGCCCGACAGTGTCAGCGCGATCGTCCCGGACAATGTTCCTGGCGGAACCACGAGCCACTGTACGATCACGGGTGACGGCCTCGAAGGCGCCACCGCGGTCGCATTCGAGGCGAGCGGTATCACCGTTACGGTCAGCGGGCGACATACGGACAATATCTTGGCTGTAAAGATCGCGGTTGCTCCGGACGTAACGCCAGGCCCGTACCCATTCATCGTCGAGCGCTCGGTTGGGGGTTCGATGGCTAGCGGTGACGTGGTGCTGATCGTGAGCGGTGCACCTGTGCTCAACGCCCTCCACCCGGCCGCGGTGCTTCAGGGTCAGATCGTGGATCACTGGGTTCTCGAGGGGGTTCGCCTCGACGGAGCGTCGGAGATCCGGTTCGGGGGGCCGGGTGTTGCCGCGAGCGACCTTGAGTCCTCCGGCGACGGTACACAGCTCACGGCACGACTCGAGGTCGACACTGGTCCTCATCAGGGTCCCGTCTCGGTCGAGGTTGTGACGCTGCACGGGGTGTCGAACGAAGCGACTCTGATCGTTGTCGACGGCACCGGGGACTTCGACAAAGACGGCTTGAATGGTGCTGAGGAGATCACCCTCGGCACCGATCCCTTCAACAGCGACACCGATGGGGACGGGTTCAACGACGGCGAGGAAGTGGAGTTCGATTCCGACCCGCTTGACCCGTTGGACGTGCCGGTGGACCTCACCTTCGACGCGGGAGAGATCGCTGGTGCTCCGACTTCGCTTCTCAGTGAACTCGACCCGTCCGGGCTCCTTCCCACGGAGGCATCGGGAGCGGTTGTATCTGCTTTGAGCGATGTAGACCCGTCCGGGGACTTATTACCCGCTGAGGCTTCCGGCATGACCATCTCGACCCTGAACGAGATCGATCCCTCAGGGTTCCCGCCGGCCGAAACCTCGGGTGTCACGGTATCGGTGCTGAACCAAACGGATCCATCCGGGACTCCAGCGGCGGAGACATCGGGTGCACCGGTCTCGATGCTCAACGAGAGCGATCCGTCCGGGATTGCACCCACGGAGTCTTCCGGGACTCCGGTCTCCGTGCTGAGCACGGCCGACCCTTCGGACCTGCCCGTGGGAGAGGCGGTCAGCTCCGTCGTGAGCATCGAGAACACCGCTCCGCCTTGATTCCTTCTTGATGAATGGGAGGGTAGGACAATGCGTCAAGCGTCTCGCGTTAGCATGCGGTGGTCGCGGTCCCGTCGCATGCTATGGTGCACAGCGGCGGTGATTGCGCTGGCGGCCGGCGACAGCGCCGCGCAGTTCGACAGTGGATCCACCGGAGCGGACGGCGCCCTCGACTTCGCGGCGTCACCGCCGGGGACGGTCATCGATTTCGATCCGACGACGTTCGATCCGCCGCTCGATCCGGACGGGGACGGCGTCTATCACTTCACGACGATCACGATACCCGCCAACGTGACGGTCAAGCTGCGCGCGAACAAGGCGGGCGCGGCACCGGTTCACTGGCTGGCGCAAGGGGCGGTGACGATTGGCGGTACGTTGGATCTGAACGGTGAGGCTGGACACGGGGCTTCGCCCGCGATGCCGCGAGTTCCATCGGTTCCGGGGCCCGGCGGCTTCGGTGGAGGGATCGGCGCGCGAGTGCCCAACACGCCACCGCAGCCTGGTTTCGGTCCCGGCGCAGGCTGCGTGCCTAATTCTGGTGCGGGACATGCGACAGCCGGAGGTGACTGGAATGCCTGCCTCACGAACGAGCCCTACGGGAACGCCTTTCTCCTGCCGCTGATCGGAGGCTCCGGGGGAGGCGGTGGAGGGTCCGCGGGCGCAGACGGCGCAGGCGGTGGAGCTGGCGGAGGGGCAATCCTGATCGCAAGTTCAACTTCAATCAGCGTTAGCGGCATTGTTCGTTCGAACGGGGGAAACAATGGTGGCAGTGGCGGGGGGGGCGGAAGTGGCGGGGCCATCCGGCTCGTGGCGCCCACGTTCGGGGGTGCCGGTGGGCTCACCGCGGCCGGTGGAGTTGGGTTTCGGCCCGGCGGAGTGGGGCGCATCCGGGTCGAGACTTTGCAGAACACCTTCACGGGAACCACGAGCGGAGATGCGCGCGCGACGACGCTCGTGCCGAACCCCATCCTGCTACCGACGACGCCGCAACCGCAGCTCAAGATCCTCACGGTTGACGGGGTTCCTGTTCCCCCCAAGCCGCTCGGCAGGTTCGACATGGTCGACGTGATGATCGACGATGCCGGCCCCGTCGATATCGTGCTCGAAGGTCACAACATCCCGCTTGACGCCACAATCACGGTAACCGTCATCAACGAGACGGAGGGCACCTCGACATCACAGACATCGCCAGTTCCAGGAACCGAGGAGCTGTGGAACGCGAGCGTCACCATGACATTCGCGTCGGGGTTCTCGCACATCTTCACGCACGCGGAGTGGGCTCCTCCACCCCCGGCTGCGACACCTGCATCGAGTGGGGCAAGGACGGGAGGAGCGCGGTAGAAAGGGCATGCCTTCGTGATCGGCACGGTCGTGGTTCGGTGGTTGCGCGCGAGACTCCTGTGGTCTAGTGCCGCAACGACCGTCGCGCTGTCGTGCCTGTTCCTCGCTCCCTCCGGCGAGGGCGAAGCGGAGACCCGCCAATACGTGTACGACGCCGCCGGGCAGCTCATCGCCGTCGTGACCGACGACGGGACGGCCATCCTGTACGAGTTCGACGCCGCCGGGAACCGCACGAGCCTGCGCGTCGCACGTGGGGCGCCGGATACCGTCAGCGCAATCATCCCCGACACGGTCGGCGGCGGGACGACGACCCGCTGCACGATCACGGGCGACGGGCTCGAAGGCGCCACCGCGGTCGTATTCGAGGCGAGCGGTATCACCGCCACGCTCGCGGGACGGCACACGGACAACGTCTTGGGCGTGACGATCGACGTGGCTGCCGACGTGCCGGCAGGCGCCTACCCGTTCATCGTGGAGCGCTCGGCCGCGGCTCCGATCCCGAGCGGCGAGGTCGTGCTCAACGTCAGCGGTGCACCGGTCATCATCGGCGTGCAGCCGGCCACGGTGCTGCAGGGCCAGACCGTCGACCCCTGGGTCCTCCTCGGCACTCGGCTCGGCGGCGCGACAGAGGTTCGGTTCGACCGGCCCGGCCTGACGGCGACGAACCTCCAGGCTACCCCGGACGGCACGCTCCTGACCGCCCGGCTGCACGCCGACCTCGCGGCGCCGGAGGGACCAGTGTCGGTGGAAGTTGTCGCCCCCGGCGGCGTGTCGAACGAGGTCGTCCTCCAGGTCGGCCGGCGAGGAGGCGGGCTGCTGGGATTCTACTGGGACCAGTTCTCTCAACTCGACGAGGCGGGGCTGCCGGTCGTGCCGGTGGATTCTCCGACCTTCGGACGCAGCGACCCGGACATTCGATTCGGCACGGACACCGGATTCAACTGGCGACCCTGCTTCCGCGGGAACGTGCTGTGCGTCAGCGGCCCGTACACGGTGACGTGGAACGGGTTCATCTACCTCGCGGAAGACGGGCTCTACACCTTCGGGACGAACTCAAGCGACGCCTCGCGGCTGCGCATCGCCGGCCAGGACGTCGCGGTCAACCCGGGGGCCCACCCGCCGCAGCTCGCCACCGGGACGTTCACCGTGAGCGAGCCCGGGAGCTTCCCGCTCGAGCTGGCGTTCAACTCGTCCGACTCGTTCGGCGGGATCGACCTCCTGTACGGTCTCCCCGGCGCCGGCGCCCTGTCGCTCGTGCCCGCGGCCATCCTGTGGAACGACGGGATGCCTCCGCCGGGCCTGCCGCAGATCGCCGAGGCCGCCGTCAGCTTCTTCAACCCCGAACTGCCGATCCCGCCGGAAGGGACCGATGCACGGGCGGCGCGCGACGCGGTCAGCTTCTTCAACCCCGAGATACCGCCGCCGCCGGAAGGGACGGACTCGCGGGCGGCCCACGATGCGGTGAGCTTCTTCAATCCCGAGACGCCACCGCCGCCGGACGGGACCGACTCGCGGGCGGCCCACGATGCGGTGAGCTTCTTCAACCCGGAGACTCCGCCCCCGGCGGTGGAGAACGACGACCGGACGGCTCACCGTGCCGTCAGCTTCTTCAACCCCGAGACGCCGGCCCCGCCGGAGGGGACCGACGCGCGCGCCGCCCACGATGCGGTCAGCTTCTTCAACCCCGCGGCGCCGACTCCCCCGCCGGAACCGAGCGGCCGGCTGGCCCACCACTCGGTGAGCCTCGTCAGCGGACCCGCCGCGCGCGACGTGTCACCGGCGCAGGTCTCGCGAGGCGCGCCGATGCCGGTGACGGTCACCGTCCACGGCGCCGGCCTCGCGGGCGCCACCGGCGTGGTCGTCTGCCCGCCGGATGACATCGCCCTCGCCTCGACCTCCGCATCCGCGGACGGGACGGTCGTGACCGTGGAGGTCACCCTGACGCCCTCGACGCCTCTCGGCTTCCGGGCCTTGCAGGTCGAAGGACCCGGCTGGCTCACCCTGAAGACCGCGGGCACGGGGTTCGAGGTGGTGCCATGAAGCCGAAGGTCAAGCGAACGAACGCGCGCGCCCGCACTCCGGTGCGAGGCTCGCGTTGGAGGAGAACGATCATGTTGATGATCACGTACCGAGCGCTGCCTACCGGGTCCAGCAGGTGGCGGGCCGTGGCTTGTCTCGCGATGGTGCTCGCGGCCGCGCCCGCGGTGGCGCAGTACAGCAGCGGGAGCAGCGGAATCCACGGCCCGTTCCCACCGATCCCCGAAGGGCAGACGGACATCCCGGCGGCCACGGATTTCATCGTCTGGAACATCACGACCGGGCTCGTGCGGTACTGCAGTGCCTACAGCCCCACAAACTTCCCGGAGACATGCACGACGGAGCTGGCGACGGCTCAGATCCCGAACATCCCGCAGCCCGATGGGCTGACCACGGGCGTGTACGAGTTCACGGACGTGAGCATCCGGCCGGGCGCGTCTGTGGGTGGCGTCGATGTGTACATCGTCGGCAACGTGCGCAACGTCCCACTGACGATCCTGGCGCAAGACGACATCGTCATCGGGCAGACGGGCAAGACCATCACCCTTCGGCTCGCCGGACAAACGGGGAAGGCGCCGTCGCCGGTGTGGGCATCCGCCGCCGGGGGGAAGGCCGGTCCCGGAGGGTATCAAGGTGGTGCGGGCGGCAACGGCGGCGAGGCTCCAGAGAACGGGAGTGCCGGGTTCGGACCCGCCGGCGGTACGGGAGGGACAACGAGCACGACCGATGGCCAGGCTTTCCGCGGTGGAAACCCGGGCACCTCTCCGGCTACCGTCTCGCTGACTCCGCTCGTCGGCGGCTCCGGAGGTGGAGGCGGGGCGGGTGCGCAGAGTGGGAACCCCCTTGGTTGCGGATCGAGTACCTTCGGTCTCGGCGGCGCAGGTGGCGGCGGTGGCGGCGGCGCTGTCCTGTTGGCGGCCGAGGATCGAATCGAGTTCCTCGGCACATCCCGGATCTACGTCCAGGGCGGCTTGGGGTCTTACAACTCATCCGCCCAGGCAGCGTGCGTTCGGCTCGAAGGAGCCGGAGGTGCAGGGGGCTCGATCCGCTTGGTCGCGCGCACGGTCACAAGCGGCTCCTCGACACACCTCGCGCTGGATGGTGGCCACACCGGGTGGTTCAACATCGCCGCTCCCGGCGGGCGCGTCCGCATCGAGGCGTTCACGAACACCTTCACGGGAGGGATCTCCGGGCTCACGAGCGGCTCGTTCGTCGCCTACCCGCTCGATCCGATCCCGCCGACCCTCCCCACCTTGAGCATCACGATGGTCGGCGGGCAGGGCGTCGGCGACGACCCGAAGAACGACCTGCAGAACCCGGACGTCACGTTCGCGACACCGCCCGCCGACCCGGCGCCTGTGGAGCTGGTCCTGACGGCGCCGGAGCCGATCCCTGCCGGCACCACGGCCTACGTCCGGGCGACGCCGCTGGCCGGGGCCTTCACGGAGGCGACGAGCAGCGAATTCAGCGGGACCGGCCCGTACACGGCCACGGCGCTCGTCGCCATCCCTCCGGGCTACGGATCGGTCCATGCGTCGACGTCGTACTCGGTCAGCCAGGGCCAGCTCGCGGCGATGGGGCTGCGGAACATCCCGATGATCGACGGCGACGTGCCCGATCGCGTGGAGGTCGTGGCTCAGGGCGGTGGCGCATCCGAGGTGTACCTCCTGACTCCGGGCGGACGCCGCTATCTGGTGAGGCCGAGCGGCGAGATCGTTCTCAAGTGATGCGCGGGGAGGTAAGACGTGACTCAGACACGGCGACCGAGAGGACCGGAGACTTGCTTGCCGAGAGTCGACGGAGACGAGTCGGTAACGCAAACACCCGTCAGTCGCAGGGCGTTCATCGCCGCCGCCGGCGGCATTGCCACGGCCGCAGCCGTGAGTCCGGACTCGCTGCTGCTGGCAGGTCAGGAAGCTGAATCGGCGTCCGGACCGGTCGAGTCCGCTCCGCCTGGCGTCGTGACCCCTGGTCACCAGCGGCGGGCCCGCGCCGCCGCGATTCGTCACCGGGCCGAGCTGTTCAACAGGAAACTCCCCATCCAGGACCATCCCACAAGCGGCGACGAGGAGCTATACCCGAACCGGATTGGCAATTACTCGAAAGGGCTGCCTCACGACGGTCTTGGTGAGGTCGAGCGGGCAGCCTACGAGCAGTTGTTGAACGCATTGAGCACGGGCGCACACGAGGACTTCGAACACATCACGATGGGGTGTCCGAGCCTGGCCGACCAACGCAAGCTCGTCAACCCGAAGGCCGGGCTTGCGTTCGACCTACAGGGAACGGACTCTCGCCAGTTCACCATGCGTGCAGCTCCTGCACTCGCGAGCTCCGAGGCCGCCGGCGAGGCGGTCGAGCTGTATTGGATGGCCCTGCTCCGTGACGTCAACTTCCTCGACTACGATACGGACAGCGACGCTCATGCAGCAGCGGCCGATCTCTCGGCGATGTCCGACTTCCGTGGTCCCAAGCTCCGTGGAAAGGTCACAACCGGGACCTTGTTTAGGGACAAGCTGCCGGGCTGCCTCGCCGGGCCGTACGTGTCACAGTTCCTGTGGCTCGACACGCCCTTCGGCGCGGAGTTCGTCGAGCGGCGGATGAGAACGCTCGTTTCGGGAATCGATTACCTGACGAGCTTTCCTGACTGGCTTGCCGCGCAGGACGGGTGCTCCCCGCAGCAGACCGACGCGTTGGATCCGGTGCGATGCTACATCAGGAATGGTCGCGACCTCGCGCAGTGGGTGCATGTCGACGTGCTGTTCCAGGCCTACTTTAATGCCATGCTCATCCTGCTGGGCATGAACGCGCCCCTGAGCCCGGGAAACCCCTACATCGACTCGCGGACCATGCAGGGCTTCGGCACGTTCGGAGGCCCCCATGTCGCCACGATCACCTGTGAGCCGGCGACCCGCGCGCTCAAGGCGGTGTGGTTCCAGAAGTGGTTTGTCCACCGCCGACTCCGTCCGGAAGCCTACGGCGCCCGGGTGCACAACACATTGACAGGTGCTGCAGCCTATCCGATCCACCACGATGTCCTCGACTCGGTCGCGCTCTCGCGCGTGTTCTCTGCTTACGGGAGTTACCTGCTTCCCCAGGCGTATCCGGAGGGGTCGCCACTGCATCCGTCCTATGGTGCGGGCCACGCGACGGTCGCCGGCGCCTGCGTCACGATGTTGAAGGCGATGTTCGACGAGTCCTACGTCATCCCAGACCCGGTCGTTCCCACCCCGGACGGGACTGCCCTCGTGCCTTACACAAGACCGGATGCTGGGAGGCTGACCGTCGGCGGCGAACTGAACAAACTCGCCTCAAACGTCGCCGCTGGCCGTAACCTCGCCGGCATCCACTGGCGCACCGACGGCGTCGAGTCGCTCAAGCTCGGTGAAGCCGTCTCGATCAGCATCCTCAGGGACCAGCTTGAGACGTTCCAGGAGGACTTCGGCGGTTTCACCTTGACCAAGTTCGACGGAACAGCGCTTACGATCTCCTGATCCTGTCCGCGGCGGAGGGCTGTGAGAGGTTTCCTTGAGCTGTCCCGACGGACCTGCGCGCGGAACTCAGCTCGTATCTGCGGTGGGAAGGCGAATCTGGCGGAGCCGACGAGACTCGAACTCGCGACCTCCGGAGTGACAGTACACGACGGAAAGAGCCCGGAAAGCCGTGATTCCGTGAGGGCGCATCGCGTAGATCCACACGGATCGCGCAAATCCATTATCACAGCAGAGGGGACGCGCATCGGCCGGAGGAGGGACTGACGGTCCAGGACACCGGTGGTGTCTACCGCGGCCGACGATGACTCCCGCGACGAAGGCTCGTTCGCAGCTGTGCTCGTCCTTGGCGACAAGGCCGGACGACCACGGGGCGGCAGAGTTCTGGTCGCGGGCGGGGTGGGACCTCTGCTGGCGGGCCCCTGGTTGTCCGCTTGCGTACTACCATGGTTCCGAGGGGCACGCCCCTCCTTGGGGAAGGTCACTGGCTGTGAACGAGAATCAGGAGGTAGCGATTCGTGGCGATCGTGGAAGTCCACCCGAACCGGATCGAGGGTCCTTGGGCTGAGGGTTTCGTCTTGGACCGGCACGTGGTCTCAAGCCGGCCAATTGGGTATCTCGGTGATTACATGCAGTTCGAGACAACGCGCTCGCCGCTTGGCGAACTCGTGTATCAGCTGAAGAACCGAAACGGGAGCCCCAACGACATCATCGATACAGCCGTCGCCTTTGTCACGGAACGTTGGAGCGGCGCTATCGACTGTGTGGTCCCACCGCCGCCTTCGTTGCACCGGACCAAACAGCCGGCGGTGCTGATCGCCGAGGGAATCGCCACGAAACTCGGGGTGCCGTCCTTGGCGTCCGCTGCGATCAAGGCGACGGCGACGCAGCAAATGAAGAATGTCCCGTTGCACGAACGCGCTCCGCTGCTTTCAGCCGCCATTCAGGCGGGCACTGATGCGGTCCGCGGCCAGCGGGTGCTGCTCGTCGATGACCTGTGGGAAACTGGTAGTACGCTGAGGCGCGTCGCCGAGGTGTTGAGCCAGATGGGTGCCACCGAGATCCGGGTGGTTGCTATGACCCGGACGAAGTGACTTATGTCTACATCGACCGTCTTCGTCGCTGGTTCACGACAGATCTCGCGCCTTCCTGCCGTTGTGAGGGCGCGTCTCGACACGATGATCGAGAAGGGCCTCAAGATCGTAGTCGGTGACGCTAATGGCGCAGACAAAGCGGTTCAGCGGTACCTTGCGGACAAGTCGTATCCGAACGTCCTCGTCCACTGCATAAAGGATCATTGCCGAAACAATGTCGGCTCCTGGCCTACGCGACAGGTCGAGGCTCCGCGTAACGCGAAGGGCTTTGACTACTACTCTGTTAAGGACCGCGTGATGGCGGACGCAGCGGCATATGGCCTCATGCTGTGGGACGGCAAGAGCAAGGGCACGGTCAGCAACATCGTCAACCTGTTTCGCGAACACAAACCCGTAGTCGTGTACATCGTGCCGACGAGAGAGTTTCGCACGATCAAGACTTTCGACGATCTAAAGGATCTTCTTGCGCAAGGCGATTCTGATAGCGTGAAGAGGATCATCAGCGAACTGGACCTGAACGTTGCATAACGCAATGCGGCGAAGGGCCAAAGCGGGAGAATCAATCAACTCCGTCGAGTCAGCCTTTCAAAGAGCGGGTGACAGTGTAGGATCCTTGCCGTCACGCACCGCGCCCGGAACTCGGGCAACCCTGTGGGATAGAACTGCGTTACAGCAACGCCCGGGTGCCCGGCGCATGGTCGTGGGAACCTTGGCGGAGCCGACGAGACTCGAACTCGCGACCTCCGGAGTGACAGTCCGGTGTGCTAACCAACTGCACCACGGCTCCGCTCGCTTGGTGGGCGGTACCGGATTCGAACCTGTGACCCCCTG
>Ga0187892_10000281_pt1 | contig 136603 bp, 136 predicted proteins | sample MA1701073metaG_FD_139345 | JGI IMG/M metagenome (GOLD analysis project Ga0187892, IMG submission 139345) | Bio-ooze microbial communities from a basaltic lava cave in the Kipuka Kanohina Cave System on the Island of Hawaii, USA - MA170107-3 metaG ... | reverse complement strand
CGGGTTACACTCTGTCGGCATCGGGGAACTCCTTCCAACCCTGCGCAAGTCGTTCTTCGCAAAACAGCTTTCGCAGATTCGAAGCCCCGATGCACCTCCTCCTGTGAGAAATCCGGGCTAGCGGCGGCGATTTCCCTCACTTCCCATCGCCGCGCAAGCGCGCGGCGACGGGCCCCTTCTCTCCCACTGCGTGGGCGAGAGAAGAAGCGAGCACCTTCCTTTTCCTCTCCTCTCGGGGAGAACGGGAGGTGAGGGAACTGCGCCGGCGGCGACCGGCAATCACCGATGACGCCCTCGCCTTCGCCGGACCGGATTGTTATATTGTAACAGGCGGCCGCCGGATGCGGCGCAACGGAAACTCATCCATGCCGACGACACGACGCGGGCCGAGCAAGAAGGAGCGCGGCGGCTTCGCGCCGCCGGAGCACGACCATGCGGTTTGCATCGATGACGCGCTGGCCGCGGCCGAGCGCCAATGCGCGGCCAGGGGCGCGCGCCTGACCGAGCAGCGCCGGCGCGTCCTCGAGCTGATCTGGAAAAGCCATGCCCCGGTCGGCGCCTACACGCTGCTCGACCGCCTGCGCGAGCACGGCGTGCGCGCGCAGCCGCCCACCGTCTATCGCGCGCTCGAGTTCCTGGTCGAGAACGGTCTCATCCACCGCATCGAATCGTTGAACGCCTACGTCGGCTGCGCCGAGCCCGCGGAAAGCCATGTCGGCCAGTTCCTGATCTGCACCGGCTGCCGATCCGCGGCCGAGCTCGACGACGCCGGCATCGGCACCGCCATCGCCGCGCGTGCCCGGGAAATCGGCTTCTCGGTGAGCCGCGCCACGGTCGAGATCGCCGGCCTTTGCCCCAATTGCCGCGCGGCGGCGAGGTAAGCCTCGTGATGTACGGAAAGGTTCTCGCCGCGGCGCAAGGCGTCTCGCTGGCCCAGGGCGGCACGCCGATCCTCGAGCGCGTCGATCTCGCCGTGCGCGCCAGCGAGCTCGTCTCGCTGATCGGCCCCAACGGCTCGGGCAAGACGACGCTGGTGCGGATCCTGCTCGGCCTCGCGAACCCCGATGCGGGCAAGGTCGAACGCAGGGCGGGCCTGCGCATCGGCTATGTGCCGCAGCGCCTCGCGATCGACCGCGCAATGCCAATCACGGCCGAGCGCTTCCTCGGCTTGGCACCGCGCGGCGGCCCGCGCGAGCGGCGCGCGGCGCTCGCCGAGCTCGGCATCGAACATGTGTCGGTGCGCTCGGTCCAGGATTTGTCGGGCGGCGAGTTCCAGCGCTTGCTGCTCGCGCGCGCGCTGCTCGCCGAGCCAGAGCTCCTGGTCATGGACGAGCCGGCGCAGGGCGTCGACGTCGCCGGCCAGGCCGAGCTCTATCGTTGGATCGAGGAGCTGCGCACGCGGCGCGGCTGCGGCGTGCTGCTGGTTTCGCACGATCTCCACCTTGTGATGGCCGCCACCGACACCGTCGTGTGCCTCAACCGCCATGTCTGCTGCACCGGCCAGCCCGAGGCCGTGGCGCGCCACCCGGAATACCTCGCCCTCTTCGGCCCCGCGTCGCGGGAGTTCGCGGTCTACGCCCACAAGCACGATCACGTCCACGACGTCGGCGGCCACGTTCACGATCACAAAAACGACCATGCGCATTAAAAAAGTGAACAGGAGGCGCGGAGCCGGGAAGAAGGAAGGACTGCGCACTGAAGGCGCGGGCTCATTGCAACAGGCTTTGATGCGCAGCTGCGTGAATCGAGATTCGAGATTTCATGTCGTCCCCGCGAAAGCGGGAACCCATCTCTCCGGCGACGCGCGATCGCGCAAACGCTTCATTTTGTGGCAGCGCCGTATGGGTCGCCGCTTTCGCGGGGACGACAAGTTTGGACCTGCGAATTTCTCCGGACAGCCCTGCGGAAGCGGGCGAAGGCACATGCATCTTCTCCACGCCCCCACGCCTCCTATTCCCTTCCACCTCTGCGCGCGGCGCATCTGATGGACGACTTCCTCATCCGCGCGTTGTTGGCGGGGTTGGGCGTGGCGATCGTGGCGGGGCCCTACGGCTGCTTCGTCGTGTGGCGGCGGATGGCGTATTTCGGCGAGACGCTGGCGCACACGGCGCTGTTCGGCGTGGCGCTCGGCTTCCTCTTCGAGGTCGACCTCATCGTCGGCATGATCGCGGCGGTGGCGCTGGCGGCGCTGATCCTGGGCGTCGCGCAGCGCGACAAGCGGCTCGGCAGCGATGCGATCCTCGGCATCCTCGCCTCGCTCACGCTGGCCGGCGGCATCGTCGTCGTCTCGGTCACGGGCGCTGTACGCATCGATCTGTTCGCGTTCCTGTTCGGCGACATCCTCGCGGTGCGCACCGCCGACCTCATCGCCATCTACGCCGCCGCGGCGGCGGCGCTGGCAGCGCTCGTGTGGCTGTGGCGCCCGATGCTCGCGGCCACGCTGCACGACGAGCTCGCGCGCATCGACGGCGTGCGCGTCGACGCCGTGAACCTCCTGCTCATGCTGCTGCTGGCGCTGGTCATCGCCGTCTCGGGCCGCATGGTCGGGATCCTGCTGGTGGTGGCGCTGCTCGTGATCCCGGCCGCCACCGCGCGCCGCTTCGCGAAGACGCCCGAGCAGATGGCGATCGGCGCGGCGCTGGTCGGCGCGATTTCGGTCGCCGCCGGCCTCTGGGGCTCGTTCCGCTGGGACACGCCGACCGGCCCCAGCATGGTCGTGGCGGCCGGCGTTTTCTGCATCCTCGTCTGGATCGTGCCCCGGCGCCGGCGTGCAGCTAGCTAGGCGGGACACGCACGGACCAACCCTGTCCGCCGCCGTCGGTGTTGGCGCATGTGGCGCGCTAGACGCGCGACCAATCGATGGTGGCGCTCTGCGGCTGGCCGGGCAGGTAGGAGACCGGCACGCGCCGGCCGATCGCGAGTGTGCCGAGCTTCCCCTTGGGAACGCGATGGATGCCCTGGGCGGCGAAGGCGGCGCCCCTCTTCGGCTGCACCTGCAGGGCCCCGAACACCATCGGGTCGCCGGCCTTTTCGGGCTCGATGCCGGGCACCATCTGTCCCGCCGTTGCGCCCGTGTGCGAGACGGCCTGAATCGTGCCCTCGGCGCGCTCGCCGGCGGCGACGACGTCGGCCGCGTCCCGCACCGCGCTGGCTTGCATTGCGCCCTCGACGCCGGGAATCGGAAAAGCGCCGCCCGGCGTGGCGATGACCCCCTGAGCGCGGCCCCTCGCCATACGCGCGCTCGCCGCCTGCGGCACCCCGGAAACGGTCCCAGGGCGGTTTCCGCTCCAATCGATCGCCGCGCGGGCGCGGTCGTTCGGATCGACCTTTACCGCCACGGTCATGCCGGGCTGGAGCGCGCCCCAACTCATGCGCCCCAGCGTCACCTCGGCGCTGGTCTCGTAGGGCGCCTCGCCCGGGATCGTCACCTGCAGGCGCGCCTCGAGCACGGCGTTGACGCGATTGATGGTGACGCCGGTGTCGCGCACATCGAGAACGAGCGCGGTTGCCGGAATGCCGGTGGCGAGCAGACGCCGGTCCGCGCCGATGATCCGGCGGAGGACGAAGAAGAATACGGCGAGGCCGGCGACGGTGATGGCCACGATGGGCACCACGGTCCAGACGATCGTGTCGCCGACGATCGACATCACCGCGGAAGGGTCCCGCGAGCGCGTAACGCCGCCGGTGACCGAGCTGGTCAACCGCCAGACCACGAACATGATTCCGCCCGAGACGAGGACGAAGACGATGCCGAAAAGGCCGAGGATCTTTCCCGTGCTGCGCATCGCGGCTCCCTGCCAAGTGCTCCGGCGATCGATCATGCCACGGCGCCGGAGCCATGGGTAATCCGGCGCCGCCTTGCCGGCCATCGCGCGTCTTAAGCACCTATTTACCCGACTTGTTTAGCCTCAAAACTCCATGCCATCGGATGCTGCGGAGCATTGCCCGATGAGAGACAATGGCCAGAGTGGCGATCCAACCTTGGAGAAGATCTTTGGCGGCCTGCGGAAGATTTTCGGGGCCGAGGAGACAGGCGCTCCGCCGGTGCCGCCGCGGGCGTCGAGGAGCGCGGACCATGATCCGTTCCGGGACAATTACTTCGGACAGCCTGCATCCGGTCCTCACCGGGGCGCAACGGCGCCCGGCGCTTCCGTAGTGGCAGGTCAACCGATGCACGGGCAAATGCCGCCACCCCTCCCATCGTCCGGCGCATCGGACGATGAACTGCACACTGCGATGCTCGCCGCGGTGGGGACGCTCATCAATCGCTGGGTTGACCAAAACCTGGGCAAGATCATCGAGCAGCGGTTGCAGACGCTCGCCCAGGATCTGATCAATCAATCGGTCGCGATTGCGCTCGGCCAGCAGCTCGGGCCGGCGGTGAGCCGGCAGCTCGCGGCGGTCGAGGAACGAATCGCCGCATCCATGACCCCGCAAATCGCGACGGCGCTCGGCCTGCAGCTCGGACCGGCGGTGAGCCGCGAGGTCGCCGCCGTCGAGGAGCGTACCGGGGCTGCGCTGATCCAGCAGGTCGCCACCGCCGTCGGTCAACAGCTCGGACCGGCGGTGAACCGCGAGGCCGTCGCGCTCAAGGATCGATTGTCGACCGCGCTGTCACAGCAGGTCGGCACCGCCATCGCTCAGCAACTCGAGCCGGCGGTGAACCGGGAGGTCGCCGCCGCCGAAGAGCGGATGACGGCCGCCGTGTATCGGCGGGTCAAGAGCGAGATCTCCTCGCTGTTCCGCCCCTTCGCCGACAATTAAAAGGCGATGGCGCCAGCGCGGAAGCCGCCAGCGTGCCTCGATGATCTCGACGAAGCGGCGGCTGTCGCGCTGCGCCGCGCGCGCCAAGCGGCCGGCGACGTTCCGGCGATGCGCTTGAAGGTCCGGCTGAACGCCGCCTCGGACGCGTAACCGACATCCCGACCGACCGCGGCGATCTTTCCCGCCCCGTCGGTGAGCATGCGCGCGGCCAGCTGTACCCGCCATCGCGTCAAGTATTGCATCGGCGGATGGCCGACGAGGTGCGCGAAGCGGTCCGCGAGCACCGAGCGCGACGCGCCGGTCGCTCGCGCCAGCGCATTGAGCGTCCACGCCTGCGCCGGCCGCCGGTGCAACAATGCGAGGGCCCGGCCGACGATGGGATCACGCAGACCGGACAGCCACCCGGTCTCGTCCGGTTCGAGCGTCGCCAGGTAGCGGCGCACGACCTCGACGAAGATCAGTTCGCCGAGCCCCAGGCGGATGCATTCGGCGCCGGCCTGGGTTCTTTGAGCTTCCGCCAGCGTCAGATCGATCAGACGATCGAGCAAATCGTTGGGGTCGCCGACCGGGCGCTTTAGGTGCAGCATTTTCGGCAGCGTGTCGAGCAGCGGATTGAACGGGCGCGCGTCGCAGCCGAGGAACCCGCATACGAACTGGGCGCGCTCGGGGCCGCCGCCACCCTCCTCGACCACGAATGGGAGTTCGCCGGCCGCCATCCCACGAAAGAACTGCAGCGTCGCTTCGTGATCGAACTCGAGCGGTCCGCCGGGCCGGCTCAGCATTGAGTAAGGATCGCCGTGCGGGAAAACGATCACGTCGCCCGCCGCGAAGCGAACGGCCGGGAGGCCCCCCACGGTCGCATAACCGGTGCCTTGCAGAATGATGTGATAGGAAACGACGTGCTGCGCGCGCGGAAGTATGATCGGGCCGAAAGCGCTTGCGCGCGGGACCTCCATGCCCCAGGGCGAGGTCGCATCGACAAGAAAAAACAGCGCGCCCGTCAGCTTCACCGTGCGCAAGACTTCCGAGAGCGGGTCCGGCGATAGCGGTTCCGACGAATTCACCGAACTCGGAATCTCCAACGCATGTGGCCGGAACTGCGGATGGCGCGCTACGGACGCTGCGGCATGCGATCCGGACGCACGGTCATGGGGGCGAGCCATGGCCCGAGACTAGGATGGGCGGCGCGATATCTCCAGAGCGATTTCCGCGTTTCCTTCAAACGGAGGCAGCCGACATGGACGCCGTTGATAGAACCCGCACACCCGCAGAAATCTACGACGAACTGTTCGTCCCGGCGCTGTTCCGGCAATGGGGCGCCATCGTCGCCGATGCGGCCCGAATCGGGCTCGGCGACCGCGTGCTCGACGTCGCCTGCGGCACGGGCGTGCTCGCCTGCGCTGCCCTCGACCGGGTCGGAAGCGAGGGTGCAGTCGCTGGCCTGGACGCCAATCCAGATATGCTGTCGGTGGCGCGCCGGAAGAGCAGTTGCGTCGAATGGCGCGAGGGACGGGCGGAATCGCTGCCCTATGCCGACGCGAGCTTCGACGCCGTCGCGAGCCAGTTCGGCATGATGTTCTTCGACGACCGCCCCGCCGCCCTGCGCGAGATGATGCGCGTCCTCAGGCCGGGGGGACGCATGGCCGTGGCCGTGTGCGACGCGGTCGACAATTCGCCGGGCTATGCCTTGCTGGTCCGCTTGCTGCAGCGGCTTTTCGGGGACCGCGTCGCGGATGCGTTTCGCGCGCCTTTCGTGCTCGGGGATCCGAAGCGGCTGCGGTCGATTTGCGCCGAGGCGGGCATCGCCGGCGCAAGCGTGGCGCAGCGCGAAGGTCAGGTCCGGTTCGCGTCGATCGAGTCGCTGATATCGACCGAGCGGGCGTGCATCTGGACACTGGGCGGCATGCTCGACGATGCGCAATTCGCGCGGCTCTTCGAGGCCGCTCGGCAGGAGTTCAAACCGTTCGCCGCGGCCGACGGAACGATCGCCTTCGCGATGCCCGCGCTCATCGTCACCGCCGGCAAGGCATGAAGCCGCCCGTTGCGGAGGCGAAGCGGCGAGGCGCGCCGCCGGATTCGTCATGGAGTGAGGCCAGGCAGACCGCGCGTCGCGCGTTGAACTGCGACCGAGCGCTGCAATAAGCTGCGGCCATCAACGTCGCCACCGGGCCGGCGCGGCGAAACTGAAGGCTCTCATGAAGTCCCTCTTGCGTGGCGCCGAATGAGCGCGGTGTCGGTCGTCGAGGAGCTGCGGGGGCTGGCCACTCCGGCCAAGTCTAAGGCGTCGGCGTGGTTCTTCAAGACCGGCGAAGGGCAATACGGGCACGGCGACGTCTTTCTCGGCGTCACCGTCCCCGAGCAACGGCGCGTCGCGAAGCGCCATCAAGATCTGCCGCTCGCCGAGATCCGGAAGCTGCTGCGGAGCGCGCCGCACGAATGCCGCTTGACGGCGCTGCTCATCCTCGTGCGGCAATACGAAACGGGCGACGAAGCGGCGCAAGAGCGCATCGCGCGCTTCTACCTCGCGCACCGGGCGCGGGTGAACAACTGGGACCTCGTCGATTCGTCGGCGCCCTACATCCTCGGGCGGCATTTGCTGACGCGGGACCGATCGATCCTTTACGCGCTCGCGCGCTCCGCCGATCTCTGGGAGCGGCGCGTCGCGATCATCGCGACGTTGGCCTTCATCCGGGCCGGCGAATACGGCGATGCGCTCAAGATCGCGCGGCTGCTGCTCGCCGACCGGCACGATCTCGTCCACAAGGCGGCCGGATGGATGCTGCGCGAGGTCGGGAACCGGAACCCGGCCGCGGCGGAGCGGTTCCTCAAGGCGCACGCCGCGCGCATGCCGCGCACGATGCTGCGCTACGCGATCGAGAAGTTGCCCGAGAGGAAACGAAAGGCCTACCTGACGATGCGGTTGAGCGCAGCTTCCATGCGTTGAAGCGCGAGACCAATGTCGGCCGCGAAAGCGCGTCCGACGCAGCGAACCGCTTCGCGGTTCCCGAGTGCTACCCGGCCACCGTCCAGGTGGCGCCCTTCCTCAGCATCGCGTTCAAGTCGGGGGCGTCGCCTTTGAGCCTTTCCTTGGCCGCCGCCACCTGGGCCCACACCGCGTCCTCGTAGGGCTTGGCGGGGTTGCAGTAGAGCACGCCGATCGGCACCGGGAAGCTGGGCGGCTCCAGCTGGCAGAGCATCACGGCGAGCATGCGGTTGGTCTCGTCGTGCACGATGATGTCGTCGGCGGAAATGCCGTTCTCGCCGATGGTGACGCCCTCGAGCGACATCGATTTGGGATTGAAGCGGATGCCCTTGGTCTTGCCCTTGCCGAACAGCATCGGCTTGCCGTGCTGGAGCTCCAGCTGCTGCTCGTCCTTCACCTCTTTCTCGGTGAAGCTGTCGAAGATGCCGTCGTTGTAGACGATGCAGTTCTGGATGATCTCGACGAACGAGCAGCCTTTGTGCACCGCCGCGCGCCCGAGCACCGTCGGCATGTGGTCCAGGCGGCGGTCGATCGTGCGCGCGATGAAGCGCGCGTTGGCGCCCATCGCGAACTGCAGCGCCGAGACCGGCGGGTCGATCGAGCCGGTCGGCGTCGAGGGCGAGCGCGTGCCGAGCCGCGAGGTCGGCGAATACTGGCCCTTGGTGAGTCCGTAGATCTCGTTGTTGAACAAGAGGTAGTTGATGTCGACGTTGCGGCGGATCGCGTGCATCGTATGATTGCCGCCGATCGAGAGACCGTCGCCGTCGCCGCCCACCACCCAGACGCTGAGCCGCGGATTCGCGAGCTTGACGCCGGTCGCGATCGCCGGCGCGCGGCCGTGGATCGTGTGGAACCCGTAGGTGGCGACGTAGTAGGGGAAGCGCGCGGCGCAGCCGATGCCGGAGACGAACACGGTGTTCGCGGGATCCGCGCCCATGTCGGCGAGCGCCTTCTGCACGCCCCTCAAGATCGCGTAGTCGCCGCAGCCCGGGCACCAGCGCACGTCCTGGTCGGTCGCGTAGTCCTTGGGCAGCATCTTCTTCGGAGTCTGGGGATTCATCGTCGTTCTCTTCTAACGTAGGTTCGGCGGCACGAAGCGGAAGATCACAGGAGGCGTGGAGACGTGGAGAAGAAAGAGAGGCGAACCACAGAGGGCACGGAGAACACAGGGAAGATTTCTTGCGCGCCCTTGGCGCGCATTTCTTTCGCTTCTCTGTAAACTCTGTGTCCTCTGTGGTTCAATTCTTCTCTTCCTTCTCCACGTTCTCCACGCCTCCTGTTCACTTTCGCTTCGCTTTCGCTACTCCGCGGCTTGGCGGTGGGCGAGGCGGCCGCGAATCGCGGCCTCGATCTCGGCGATCTTGAACGGCTTGCCGGTGACTTTGTTGAGACCTTCGGCGGGAATGAGGTACTGCGCACGCAGGAGGGTCACGAGCTGGCCGTCGTTCATCTCGGGCACGATGACCTGGTCGAAGCCCTTCAACAGCTCGCCGAGATTGCGTGCGAGCGGCCAGATGTGGCGCAGATGTATGTGCGAGACGTCGAGGCCGTCGGCGCGGCAACGGTCGACAGCGCGGCTGATCGGGCCATAGGTCGAGCCCCAGCCGACGACGGCCAAGCGGCCCTTGGCGTTGCCGGCTTCGACGCCCTGCAGCGGAATATCCTTGGCGATGCCGAGGATGCGGTCGCGGCGGACATTCGTCATCTTCTGGTGATTCTCGGGCTCGTAGGAGATGTTGCCGGAATCGTAGTCCTTCTCGATGCCGCCGATCCGGTGCATGAGGCCGGGCGTGCCGGGCTTGGCCCAGTTGCGCACGAGGCGTTCGTCGCGCTTGAACGGATGGAAGCCCTCAGTCTCGGCGCGGAATTTCACGCGGAACGGCTCGTAGTGCAACGCGTCGGGTATCCTCCAAGGCTCCGAGGCATTGGCGATGTAGCCATCGGTCAGCAGGATCACCGGCGTCATGTAGTGCACGGCGATGCGCACCGCCTCGATCGCCACGTCAAAGGCATCGCCGGGCGAGTGCGCGGCAATGACGGCGAGCGGCGAATCGGCGTTGCGGCCCCACACCGCCTGATAAAGGTCGGACTGCTCGGTCTTGGTGGGCAAGCCGGTCGAAGGTCCGCCGCGCTGCGAGTTAATGACCACGAGCGGCAGCTCGGTCGCGATCGCGAGGCCGAGCGCCTCGGTCTTAAGCGCGATGCCGGGGCCCGAGGAGGAGGTGACGCCGAGGGCGCCCGCGTAGGAAGCGCCGATCGCCGCGCACGCGGCCGCGATCTCGTCCTCGGCCTGGAACGTGACGACGTCGTATTCCTTGAGCGAGGCGAGCACGTGCAGAAGCGCCGAGGCCGGCGTGATCGGATAGCCGGCGAACACCATCGGCAATCCGGCGAGCTTGGCGCCGGTCACGAGGCCCCAGGCCACCGCCTCGGTGCCGGTGAGCGCGCGGTAAAGCCCGGGCTTGATCGGCGCCGCCGGAACGACGACCTGGCCCACCTCGGCCGGCATCTCCGCCGTCTCGCCGAACGCGTGGCCGGCCTTCAACGCCGCCACGTTGGAGTCGGCAATGGTCGGGTTCTTCGCGAAGCGCGCTTTCAGCCAGTCGATCGTGACCTTGGGATCGCGCCCATACATCCAATAGATCAGGCCGAGCGCCCACATGTTCTTGCAGCGCAGGCCGTCCTTCTGGCCGAGCCCGAACTGCGCGACTGCTTCGAGCGTCAAGCGCGACATGTCGATCTTGAGCGTCTTGTAGCCGTCGAGCGTCCCGTCCTCGAGCGGGTTGCTCGCGTAGCTGACCTTGCGGAAATTCTTGTCCGTGAATTCGCCGACGTCGACGATGACGAGGCCGCCGCGCTTCACGTCCTTCAACTGCGTCTTGAGCGCGGCCGGGTTCATGGCGACGAGCACGTCGAGCTCGTCGCCCGCGGTCTTGATCGTGCGCGCGCCGAAATTGATCTGGTAGGCGGAGACGCCGAAGGTCGTGCCGACGGGCGCCCGGATCTCGGCCGGGAAGTCGGGGAACGTCGCGAGGTCGTTGCGCGCGATCGCGGTCGCCTGCGTGAACTGGCTGCCGGTCAGCTGCATGCCGTCGCCGGAATCGCCGGCGAAGCGGATGACGGCGGATTCGATCTCGCGCCGATCGCCCCGGGCGCGAGCGCCGACATTTCCACCTTCCATGATCGTCTGGTCCTCCGACCTTTCTACGAGCGTCTCGTTGCGTTTCTGCCGTGGGCGTAGCCGCAAACTCTAAAGCGGGCGCGCGGTGGGCAAAAGCCCCACGCGCCGCCGGCGCGGCGCGCCTTTGGAATTATTATAGGTCTAAAATATCCGATCACAAATAGTTCGTGTACGAGTATATTTTCCATGGTTCTACAGCCGTCTAATCCGCCTGGGCCACTGCTTTCGGCGGCGCTGCGCCGGCGCCAGGAGCGGCGTCGAGGGCGGCCAGCATCTCGGCCACCGTCGCGAATTTCCGCCGCGGGGCGGGGGCCACGGCGCGCCCGGTCTCGGCGGCCTCGATGCGCTTCCAATCGGCGAAACTCACCGCTTTCACTTTGCGCCCGGCGAGCAGCGCTTCAAGACCCGCGCGGCCGGATTTCCCGGGGCTCACGCCGCCCGTGTCGGCCGCGACTTGCCCGGCCGCCGCGTCGCCGTCGGGCTTGTTGGTGCCGATGACGCCCGAGGGGCCGCGCTTGATCCAGCCGACCGCATAAAGGCCGGGCTCGATGCGCCCCCCGGAGTTGATGGCCTTGCCGTCCTTGAACGGCACGCCGGGAATGGGATGCGAGTAATAGCCGATCGCGGGGATCACGAGCCCGCAAGCGATGTCGAAGAACTGGCCGGTGCCCACCGCGCGGCCTTTCTCGACGCGTGTCTTCTCGAAGCGCACGCCGCTGACGCACTCGCCGCCCAAGATCTCGACCGGATTGGAGAAGAAGACGAAGTGGACGCGCTTTTTCCGCGAGCCCGGCTCGATCTTGGTGAAGTCCTTCAACGTGTCGATGTTGCGCTGGATCAGGCGGAGCTGCCGGTCGCTGAACTCGGCTTTCGCGTCCTCGGGAATTGCCGCGGGGAGCTGCGCCGGATCGACAATGGCGGCCGCGTCCTTCAAATGCCCCATCTCGCGCAGCTCCACGTTGGTGAACTGCGCGTGCAGCGGCCCGCGCCGCCCCACCATGTAGACATGCTTGATCGGCGACCGATGGATAACCCGGGCGGCGTGCTCCATGAGGTCGGTCGCCGCCATCTCTTCGGGCGTCTTGACCAGCACGCGCGCCACGTCGACGGCGACGTTGCCGATGCCGATCACGACGACGCTCTCGGTGTCGAGGTCGGGATCGAGATCGCGCGCCGAAGGCAGGCCGTTGTACCAGTTGACGAAGCTGGCGACGCCAAGCACGCCCTTCTTGCCGTCGCCCTTGATGCCGAGCGTCTTGTCGGTCGAGCAGCCGGTAGCGAGCACCACGGCGTCGTAGCGCTGGCGCAGCTCGGCGACGCTCACATCGCGCCCGACCTCGACATTGCCGAAAAAGCGCACACGCGGATCGAGCGCCAGCTTCTCATAACTCTTGGCGACGGCCTTGGTCTTCCAGTGATCGGGCGCCACGCCGTAGCGGATGAGTCCGTAGGGCGTCGGCAGCTTCTCGATAACGTCGACGGTGCAATCGGCCCATTTCTCGAGGACCGATTCCGCAGTGTAAAAGCCGCTCGGCCCCGAGCCGACGATGGCTATGGATAGCCCCATTTCTCGTCGTCGTTCCTCCCTCGTCCGGCGCGCCCCCAATCGCGCGCCTTCCCCGAGAGCGTGAACCTAGCGAGAGAGAGTGAAGGATTCCAGCACTTCCCCCTCGCCCTGGGGCGAGGGGGCAGGAGGAGAGGGGGATAATCTCACGCGCCGCTAAACCGACGAACTGCCATTCGAGAACGGCTCGGGCTTCCACCGTGACGGCGCAAGTGCCTTGCCAGACCGGCGGCCTTGCTGAAGAAGCGCGTCACGGGAATTAAGTCGCTCTCTTCGCTGCCAAGCATGTCGTCCCGCCGCGTCGCCAGCGAAGGTCCTCCCCCTCTCCCGTTTCCCCTCGCCCCAGGGCGAGGGGGATCATTCCAGCGTCAGCACCAAGTAGCGCAGTTCGGTGTCGACCTCGTCGAGCGCCGCGGGCAAGCCCGGCGCCGGGTGGCGCCAGTAGCAGGCGCGGATGAATCGCTCGCGCGCCAGCGCCAGCGCGAACTTCCATTCCTCCTCGAGATGCGGCGAGCGCGCGGCGGCCGCGGACCAGAACAGCTGAAAGCGCTCGGCCGCCTCGATTCGCTTCAGGATCTCGCGCTCCCACGCGCGGCCGCGCAGTTCGAGGATCTCGGCCAGGAACGGGCTGTCGACCTGCGTGCCGACGGCGGCGAAGCGGTCGGCGATCTCGCCGTCCTGCGGCGCGTAGGCGGGGAACACGGCGTCGAAGGTGTCGGCGGCGAGCGACGCGGTGTTGCTGATCGGATGCGCGCGCTCGCGCCCGACCGTGTAGGCGAGGCGAGTTTCGCCGACGAGCAGAGGGCCCACGAAGAAGAAGATGGCGCCGGCGCCAGGACCTTCGGCATAGCCGGGTGCCCCCGGATTCGCCATCACGCGGAAGTTCAGCCGGTGGAAATTCTCCCACCACTCCATCGTGGCGCGCGGCGGGTTGATGCGGCAGCCGGGGATCGCGGGAACGACGGTGACTGCAGCACCCGGCTTCAGCGAGTAGCGCAACGTGCTGCGCCGCTCGGGGGTCTCGCCCGGCCGGCCTTCGTAGCGCGCCATGTGGTCCTGGCGCACGAAGCTGTCGATGCCGGGCTCGTGCAGATAGACGGCGAGATCGAGCCACTGGCCCGGCTGCAGCACCATCGGGTGGAACACCGAGAAGCGCGCGGGGAGGATCGCGGCCTCGGCGTCGGACGCGGCGGCCGCGGGGTGCGGCGCCGACGCCTCCTTGGGCGGCGCCGTCACCACCTGGGCGCGGCCGCGGCGGTAGATCACGGTCGTCTTCTTGTCCTCGCCGCCCGGCGGCTCGGGCAAAGGGGGCGGCGTCAGGATCGGCGGCGCCGAGGTGGAACGCCGTTCGGTCCTGCCGGCCGATGCCTCGCGGCCGATGCGCACCGTCGCGATCTCGTCCTGGCTCGCGCGCGGGCCAGAAAGATGCTTGGAGGGGCGCGGCGGGAACAGCGGCCTGGTCGCGTCGGGATCGGGCCGTATGGGCGCGCGCGCGTCCATCCGGACAGTCGGCGCTTCCGATGCGGACGCCGAGGCCGGCGGGGGCTGGGCGCGCCGCGGCAACGGGCCGGCATCGCGGCCGGCATCCCTTGTGCGCACGGTCTTGGCTTCGCCGTGCGTTCTCGGCGGAAAGACCGGCTTTGTGCGCGCTTCCTCGGCCGCGGCGGGATCGCGCAGGGGCAGCGTGGGGATCTCGCCCTGGGTCGCGGCGCCGAAAGCGGCGCGGAGCGCGCTCACATTCTGCGGCCGGTTGTGCGGCGGAAGGGCGAGGCCGTGGCGCAAGGCCGTCACGAACTGCGCCGGCCACGCCCCGGTGACCGCGTCGAGCGCCACCGCCGCCGGATCGGGCCGCCCGCCGGCGATGTCGCGCCGCCGCTTCAGCGGATCGGGCGGCGCCTTGCCGGTGGCGAGGCGGAACAGCGTCGCGCACAGCGCGTAAATGTCGGTCCACGGCCCAAGCTTGCCGTTGGGCTGGAAATACTCCTCGGCGCGATAGGCGTCGCGCGCAGACAGCACCGTGCCGCGTTCGGGCGCGCCCAAGGTGCGGCGGACGAGATGCGCCCGCCCCAGCGCCGCCGTGCCGTCGCGGCGGATCGCCACCGAGGTGGGGCAGATGTCGAGATGCAGGAGCCCGGCCTTGTGGATGGCGTCCGTGCCGGCGAAGAGCGAGGGCAAGATCTCCTGCGCCTCCTCGGGCGCGAGCGTCTCGCTCGGGCCGAGAAGCCGGTCGAGCGCGCGGCCATCGGCCGCCTCGACCACGAGGTACACCGTGGCGTTGGCGGCGAGGCAATCGAGCAGCGGCAGCACGTTCGCGTGGCGGAACGCGCTGAAATCCACCGCGAGCGCCTGGATCTCGGCGACGCCGGCGGCAAAGAGCGGGCGGAAATCCCGGTCGAGCGGCTCGACCGCAAATACGCCACGCGCGTCCGCGTCAGGCCCGCTTGCCGGGCTGGCTGCCGCCCGCCGCGCTATGCCGGGCGGCAGGAATTCCAGCATCGTCACGCGCCGCGCGCTCGCCGCGTCTTGCGCGCGATAGGCCGGCCCGTCCGGCCCGTCCCTGGCCAGCGGCTGCTCGATGCGGTAGCGCCCGACCATGGTGCCGGGCGGAAGGAGGTCGGCGTTGCCCATGCCTTAGCGGCGTCCCCGATGAAGGAAGGCTTATACGACGGAAACAGCGGGCCGTTGAGAGGGGGCAGGCCCCGGACGGCTCGATCCCGCCCGCCTGATATTTTTCGCTCGCCGCATCTGCGCCGGGAACGATTCGCGCGCGTAGGCGTTTTCCCAGACGCACTCCTTCCGGGGACGGCTATGCGGGCATGTGCCGAGCATGTCGCCTGCGCTCGCGCCGATTGCGGCCTTGCCCGCAGCGCCGACCTGATCGTGCGCTTCGGCCCAACGCGCCCCGGATCGCCTAACAATCTGCCGATCAACGAAAATCCCAGAATCGCGAGCCGCTTCGGCCCGCGCTGAGCCTTGTCTCGGCGGGGGCGGATCGCCCCTGCCCAAATCGTGGGAGGAACCAAATGGTGCGATTGAAAGTGAACGGCACCGAGCGGAGCTTCGACGGCGATCCGGCGATGCCGCTGCTCTGGTACGTGCGCGACGTGCTGGGGCTCACCGGCACGAAATACGGTTGCGGCATTGCACAATGCGGCTCCTGCACCGTGCATCTCGACGGCCAGGCGGTCCGCAGCTGCCAAACCGCGGTCGGCGACGCCGAGGGCAAGTCCGTCACCACGATCGAGGGTCTCGATCCCAGGGGCGAGCACCCGCTGCAGAAGGCGTGGCTGGCCGTCGGCGTGCCGCAATGCGGCTATTGCCAGACCGGCCAGATCATGTCGGCGGCGGCGCTCTTGAAAGAGACGCCGAAGCCCACCGATGAAGACATCGACAACGCGATGGCGGGCAACATCTGCCGCTGCGGCACCTACGTCCGCATCCGCGCCGCCATCAAGCAAGCTGCGGGGTGATCGCAATGTTCAGCGTCAGAATCGAAAATGTCAGCCGGCGCGGAATGCTGAGGGGCCTCGCCGCCACGGGCGGCCTCGTTCTTGCCGCGCGTTTCCTGCCGGCCGGACCCGCCATCGCCGCCGATCCCAAGACCGGCGCCGACGCGATGCCGCACGGCACCGTCAACGACCCGCGCGTGTTCGTCTCGATCGCGCCCGACGGCACGGTCAGCATCGTCTGCCACCGCGCGGAAATGGGGCAGGGGGTGCGCACCGGCATCCCGCTCATCGTCGCCGAGGAGCTCGAGGCGGACTGGTCGCGCGTCAAAGTGGTGCAGGCGATCGGCCACGAGGAGCGCTACGGCAACCAGGACACCGACGGCTCGCGCAGCACGCGGCACTTCATGAAGCCCATGCGCGAAGTGGGCGCCGCCGCGCGCATGATGCTCGAGGCCGCGGCCGCCAAGCGCTGGAACGTCGACGTGAAGGGCGTGGAGGCGGTGAACCACCAGGTCGTGCATCACGCGACCGGCCGCAAGCTCGGCTATGGCGAGCTCGCCGTTGAAGCCGCGTCGATGCCGGTGCCCGCGCAGGAGAAGCTCTCCTTCAAGCGCCCGCAGCAATTCCGCTACATCGGCAAGGGCGCGCCGATCGTCGACGGGCCGGACATCGTCACCGGCAAGGCGCAATACAGCATCGACGTGCGGCTCGACGGCCTCAAATACGCCGTCATCGCGCGCCCGCCGGTGCACGGCGGAAAGCTAAGGTCCTTCGACGCCGCCGAGGCGCTGAAGGTGCCGGGCGTCGAGAAGGTGGTCGAGATCGCGGGCACGCCGCCGCCGGCCAAGTTCATGCCGGAAGGCGGCGTCGCCGTGATCGCGGCCAATACCTGGGCCGCGATCAAGGGTCGCGATGCGCTGAAGATCGAGTGGGACGACGGGGCCAATGCCGCGCACGATTCGGCGAAATACCATGCCGAAATGAGCGCGACCGCGGCCAAGCCCGGCAAGACCGTGCGCAACCACGGCAATGTCGAGACCGCGCTCGAGGGGGCCGCGAAGAAGCTCGAGGCGGAGTACTACATCCCCCACCATGCACATGCGACGATGGAGCCGCCCTCGGCCACCGCACGCTTCGCCAACGGCAAGTGCGAGGTGTGGACCGGCGTCCAGAGCCCGCAGGCGGCGCGCGACGACACGGCGAAGCGTCTTGGCCTTCAGCCCCAGGACGTGACGATCCACACGACGCTGCTGGGCGGCGGCTTCGGCCGGAAATCGAAGCCCGATTTCGCGATCGAGGCGGCGATTCTCGCCAAGGAGATGCCGGGCACGCCGATCCGCGTGCAGTGGACGCGCGAGGACGACCTGCAGCACGACTACTACCACACCGTCTCGGTCGAGCGGATCGAGGCGGGGCTCGATGCCCAAGGGAAGGCGGTGGCGTGGCGGCACCGCAGCGTGGCGCCCACCCTCTTCTCCATCTTCCAGCCCGATCCCGGCCACGAAAGCGCGCTCGAAGTGGGCATGGGCCTCGTCGACAATCCGTTCGATGTCGCCAATCTCCGCTGCGAGACGGGCCGGGCCGAGGCGCGCGTGCGGCTCGGCTGGTTCCGCTCGGTCTCGAACATCCCGCACGCGTTCGCCGTGCAGTGCATGGCCGCCGAAATGGCCCACGCGGCCGGCAGGGATGCGAAGGACTATCTCTTGGAGCTGCTCGGGCCGCCGCGCATCGTCGATCCGCGGAAAGACGGCGTCGAGCTCTGGAACTACGGCGACGATTTCGCCGTCTATCCGATCGACACCGCCCGCCTGCGCCGCGTCGTCGAGCTCGCGGCGGCCAGCGCCCGGTGGGGCAGCCCGCTGCCCCAGCGCCAGGGGCGCGGCATCGCCGTGCACCGGAGCTTCCTGACCTATGTGGCGACGGTGGTGCATGCCGCCGTTGACGCGAACGGGGAGATCTCGATCCCGCGCGTCGACGTGGCGGTGGATTGCGGCGCCCACGTGAACCCCGACCGCATCCGCGCGCAGATGGAAGGCGCCTGCGTGATGGGCCAGAGCATCGCCCAGAAGAGCGAGATCACGGTCAAGGACGGGCGCATCGTCGAGGGCAATTTCGATACGTTCGAGCTGGTGCGCATGAACGAGGCGCCCAAGGAAATCCACGTGCACATCGTGGAGACCGGGTTCGACGTGCCCCCGGCGGGGGTCGGCGAGCCGGGCGTGCCGCCGTTTGCACCGGCGCTGGTCAACGCTCTGTTCGCCGCCACCGGCAAGCGCATCCGCCAGCTGCCGATCCGCGATCAGCTCGCGGGCTGAAGCGCGGTCGTCCGTGCCGGCGTGGGGGGGCGGGTTTCAAACCCGCCCCCGCCGCTGATGCAACGGCGCCTCTTCATTTTCGACCGGCGCGGCGAGCGAGAAAGATTTTGCTCCCCCCTCGAGGGGGAGCTGTCCAACGCGCTCTTGCGCGTTGGACTGAGGGGGCTTCGCGCCGCGGCGCTGGAGGGGAAGACCCCCACCCGTCGGCGTGCCCAAGCGGGCACGCCGCCGACCGCCCCCTCGAGGGGGCGGTGACGAAGCCGGCCGGAGATTTCCCAAAGAACGGTCATCGCAAAATGTCCGGCCCGCTTCACACAGAATTGCATCGGCGCCCTAAGACTTCGTTCGCGATGAGCGAGACGCTCGCGCGTTTCACGTCCGGAGGCTTCACGCAGAACGAGGAAAGACCATGCTCAAAACGCTCACATCCGCTCTCGCCCTGGTCGCCGCGCTCGCGCTGGCGGGCGCCGCCGCGGCGCAGGAAATGTCGGTGACGATCAAGTCCTACGATCCGTCGGCACGCACCATCATCGCCGAAGACGGCACCACCTACACGATCGAGGAAGGGGTGACGGTCAGCGAGCTCAAGGCCGGCTCCAAGGTCAAGCTCATGATCACGGAGAAGGCCGGCAAGAAGGTCGTGACCAAGGTCATCACCGACTGACCGCGGCCAACGCCGAACCACCGAAGCAGCGCGGCGCGCCGGCCTCTCGCCGGCGCGCCGCCGCGCGCGTGAAATGACGCGCACTAGCGGCACGTGGCACGCGGCGGTTTGTATCGTGACAACGTCCACGCATCGCGCGCCAGCCTCTTGAATCGTGCGGGCATCCGGTCCATCCAGGGCGCATACAGAATCTGGACAGGACGACCGCCATGGAAGGAGGCTGCACCTGCCGCGCGGTGCGCTATCGCCTCGCGAGCAAGCCGCTCTTCGTCCATTGCTGCCATTGCCGCTGGTGCCAGCGCGAGACCGGCGCCGCCTTCGCGCTGAACGCGATGATCGAGGCCGACCGCGTCGCGCTCCTCCAAGGCGCGCCCGAGTTCGTGCTGACACCCTCAAACAGCGGCAAGGGCCAGAAGATCGCGCGCTGCCCGGTCTGCCGCGTGGCGCTCTGGAGCAACTACGCCGGCGCAGGCGACGCGGTGCGCTTCGTGCGCGTCGGCACGCTCGATGCGCCCGACGCCTTGCCGCCCGACATCCACATCTTCACGATGTCGAAGCAGCCCTGGGTGGTGCTGCCCGGCGGCGCGCCGGCGGTTCCCGAATATTACGACCGCAACGAATATTGGCCGGCCGAAAGCCTGGCGCGCTGGCGCGCGTTGCGCGCGAAGCACCCGGCGCCGGCGTGAAACGATGAGCAAGAACGAAATGAACCACAGAGGGCACAGAGGAAACAGGAAAAGAAAAATTTGCGCGCCCTTGGCCCGCTAACGATACTTCTCTGTGTTCTCCGTGTCCTCTGTGGTTCACCTATCCTTCTATCCAAGTCGCAACCAGATCCACAAGCCGAAAGGAGCAAACTGAGATGAGCGTCTATGTCGATGGGTTCGTCGTCCCGGTGCCGAAGCGCAACGCCGCCGTCTACCGCCGCATGGCGAGGAAGGCCGGCAAGGTCTGGCGCGACCACGGCGCGCTCGAATATGTCGAGTGCATGGCCGACGACGTGAAGCCGGGCAAGCACACTTCGTTTCCGCAAAGCGTGAAGCTCAAGGCCGGCGAGGCGGTGTGGTTCAGCTGGATCGTCTACAAGTCGAGAAAGCACCGCGACAGCGTCAACAAGAAGGTGATGAAGGACAAGCGCCTCGCCAACATGATGGACCCCAAGAAAATGCCGTTCGACGGCAAGCGCATGTTCTGGGGCGGGTTCAAGTCGATGGTGAAGTATTGAGATGCGCGCGCGCCCTAGCACGCCCGCTGGTTCAGCGGCGTGCTGGGGCGAAGACGCGGGGACTCAATCCTGCCCCAACCTTGAATAGGAACAGAACAGGAATATATAAACACCAGACTTTCCCTCTTTCGGCTGTGCCGGTGCTTGCCGGCGACAGGAGGTGATGCGTTGGCCGGCGGAAAGGCGGCCCGATTTTGTGCGGAGCTGGCGGAGATGCGCCTGCACGCGCGGCCCATACCGCGATCTTCGCGAAGCTTCGGCCGACCCCGGCTGTCGCGAAGCGGAGCTCCATCAGCGCGTGCGCGGGCCGGCCGGTGCGCGTAGGCGAATGTCGGCGAAAGTAGGTGAAGGTAGGTGTTTTTTGGCCCCCCACCTCTGGCCCTCGCCGCTGAGCCGAACGCCGTCAGGGCCCGACCGGGACGCCGCCGAAGCCAATAAAAGCCAAGGTCGGCCCGCCGAAAAGCCAAGAAAAGCCAAGGTGGGGCGCCCGCAAAAGCCAATGAAAGCCAAGGTGAAGCGGCCGGAAAAGCCAAGAAAAGCCAATCAAAGCCAAGGAAAGCCAAAGTATTTCTTGCTGGCAAAAACGGAAAGACGCTCCGGTCGCCGGCACCGGCTTTCGCACGCGGATCACCCGCGCCAGAACCGCGGCATGAACAGCACGAGGACGGCCATGAACTCGAGCCGGCTCATGATCATGCCGACCGCGAGCAGCCATTTGGCCGGATCGGGCAGCGTCTTGAAATTGCCGGCGGGGCCGATGATCTCGCCAAGGCCCGGGCCGATATTGCCGATCGCCTGGGCGGCGCCGGTGAGGCTCGTCACGAAATCGAGGCCGGTCGCCGCCACGGCCGCGGTCAAGGCCGCGAACGAGAGGAAATAGACGAAGCAGAAGATCGTCACCGACATGATCACATCGGCGCTCAAGGGCCGGCCCTGATAGGTCATGCGGAAGACGCGGCGGCGATGGACGAGCCGGCGCATCGCGTCGGCGCCGAGCCGGCCGAGGATCTCGAAGCGCATCACCTTCATGGCGCCCGACGTCGAGCCGGCGCAGCCGCCGATGAACATCAGCATGATGAAGATGACGCCGGGAAATCCTCCCCAAGCGTTGTAGTCCGCCGAGGCGAAGCCGGTCGTGGTCACGACCGAGACGAGGTTGAACGCGGCGAGGCGCAGCGCGGTGCCGGCCGGCATGTCCTTGGTCACAATGAGCCAAAGCGAGACGGCGAGCGTGGTCGCGGCGATGACGGCGAGGAACCAGAACACCTGCGAATCGCCGCGGACCTCGCGCCACTGCCCTAGCGCCATGCGCACATAGATCAGCAGCGGCAGCGCGCCCAAAGTCATGAAGAGCGTCGCCGCCCATTCGAGCGCCGGACTCTTGAACCAGGCGAAGCTCTCGTCGTAGTTGGCGAAGCCGCCGGTCGAGACGGTCGGCATCGCGTGCGTCACGGCGTCGAACAGCGACATGCCGAGCGCCCGGTAGACCGCGGTGCAGGCGAGCACGAGCACCAGATAGGCGAGCACGGTCGCGAACGCGATCTCCGCCGCGCGCGGCAGCGGCTTCTCGTATTTGTCCGAGGATTCGCTGCGGAAAAGCTGCATGCCGCCGACGCGCAGGAACGGCAAGAGCGCCACCACCATCACCACGATGCCGACGCCGCCGATGCCCTGCAGCAGCGAGCGCCAGAGCAAGAGGCCCTTCGAGCGCTCGGCGAGCTTCTCGATCACGGTCGAGCCGGTCGTGGTGAGGCCCGAGGCGGTCTCGAAGAACGCGTCGGCGAACGAGAGCTTCAGCTCCGAGAGCATGAACGGCAGGCCGCCGAAGAACGAGGCCGCGAACCAGGCGAGCGCGGTGAGCAGGAAGCCCTCGCGCTGCGTGAACCTCACCTGCCTCCCGCTCCAGCCGCCGCCCGCCAGGAGGCCGCCCGCGAACAGCGTGATGGCGCCCGCCGCGGCGAACGCGCGCCAATCGCGATGGCCGTGGTCGAGGTCGAACAGCAGCGGGATCATCATCGCGGCGGCGAACGCCGCGAGGATGAGGCCGAGGATGAACAGAACCGCGCGGACCTGGACCATCGCCGCGCGTGCTCAGCGGTCTGCGGCTGGGCGCAGGCCTGTTTGGGGTAATGCGCACATTCCCCCAATTTGTCGCTCCCGCGCAAGCGCAGGGCTGTCCGGCGAAACTCGAGGCCTTCCCAAATTGTCGTCTCCGCGAAAGCGGGGACCCATACGGCGCTTTCGCGAAACGGGCCTTCGCGGCGAGCGCACGTCGCTGGAGGCATGGGTCCCCGCTTTCGCGGGGACGACAGGAACCTTCGGATTTGCCGAAGTGCCCAAGCGTTTCTCCCCGCCTCACCGCCTCCCTGCCGCTTCACGCGGCCGCGCGGATGATGAAGCCCGCGCGCGGCACGTGCACGACGACGTCGCCCGCCTCGGGATCGGTGCGCCGGATCGCGACCTCGTTGCGCCGGACCATCACGACTTCGCCCACCACCGGCTCGGGCGCGCGATCCTCCGTCTGGACGCTGACGCGGCTGCCGAGCTTCGGCGCGCCCTCGACCTCCTCGGAGGCGCGCGGCGTCTCGGGCATCGCCGCCTTGGCGATGGCGAGCGCCTCCTTGGCGTCGAGATCGCTGCGCCGTCCCTGGCCGGTCGCATCGACGCGGTCGATCCAATCGCGCACCGAGGGATAGGGATCGAACGCCGCGGCCGAGCGCTTGCCGCTGTTCTTGGCGGCCATCCACAGCGGATGAACCACGGCGATGTCGGCGAGCCCGGGCTTGTCGCCGAGCAGGAAGCGGCGGCCGTCGGAGAGCAGATTGGCGAGCCGGTCGACCTGCAGGCCCATCTGGCTCTTGAACAGCGGTATCGCGGCCCGCATCTTCTCGATCGGCGTCACCGGCCGGTTCATCATCTTCGCGCGGTCCTGGAAGAATTCCGCCGGCAGCTTGTCGGCGACGATGCTGAGCGAATAGTTCGCGGCGGGCAGGAACAGGTTCTGGTCGGCCCAGGCGGCGAAGATCTGCGCCATCGCCGCGCCGCCCGCCGGATAGAAGCTCGGGCTCGGATGGCGGCGCTCGAGCTCGGCGGCGATCAGCGCGGTGTCGAAATAGATGTCGGCGCCGATCTGCAGCACCGGCGTCTTGCGGTAGCCGCCGGTGAGCGGCATCAGGAGCGGTTTCGGCATCACGATCGGGATCGCGACCGCGCGCCAGGCGAGCTGCTTGAAGCCGAAGCAGAGCCGCGCCTTGTAGGCGTAAGGCGACGAATCGTATTGGTGCAGTATGTACTCGGGCACTTCGCTCTCCTCGCTGTCCGATCGCGCGCACTCTATGGCGCGGCCCGAGCGGCGGAAACAGGGATTTCACCGCGAAGGCACCAAGACTACGAAGGAAATCAGGCGCGCGACGGCGCGCCTTCGCCCGGGCGGCTACGCGAGCGCCTCGTCGATGGCCTTCCGGATCTCGGGCGATCGCGGCGCGACCTTGGAGGGCCAGGCGCCGGCGAGAGCGCCGTCAGGCCCGATCAGGTATTTGTGGAAGTTCCACTTCGGCGCTGCGTCCTCGCCGAGTTCGCTCGCGATCCAGCGATAGAGCGGGTGCGCGCCGGCGCCGCTCACCGTCTGCTTCCCGGCGAGCGGAAAGGTGACCGCGTAGTTCTTCTCGCAGAAGGCGCGCACGTCGGCGTTGGTGCCGGGCTCCTGCGCGCCGAAATCGTTGGACGGCACGCCGAGCACGACGAGGCCCTTGCCCTTGCGCTCGCGCCAGAGCGCCTCCAAGTCGCGGTATTGCGGCGTGAACCCGCATTCGGACGCGGTGTTGACGAGCAGCACCGCCTCGCCGGCGAAGTCCTTCAAGCGAATCTCGCCGCCGCCGATGCTCGGGAGCGTGAAGTCGTGCGCGGTGGTCATGGCGTCGTCCCTTGGCTTCCGTTGGCAACGCCCTAATATCGGCTGCGTTCCCGCCGCCGGACAACCGCCATGACCGAACCGCGCATCGTCTCCCTCATTCCGAGCGCCACCGAGATCGTGGCGGCGTTGGGTTTCGCCGACCGCATGGTGGGCCGCTCGCACGAATGCGATTTCCCCGCGGGCGTCGAGGCGTTGCCGCCGCTGACCCGCCCCAAGCTCGAGGTCGAGGGCACCAGCGCCGAAGTCGATGCGCGCGTGCGCGAGCTCATCGAGCGCGGCCTCGCCGTCTACCGGGTCGACGCCGACCGACTGCGTGCGCTCGATCCCGATCTCATCGTGACGCAGGACCAATGCCAGGTCTGCGCCGCGAGTCTCGCCGACGTCGAGGCGGCGACGCGCGGCTGGACCGGGCGCCCGGTCACGATCGTCTCGCTCAATCCGATGTCGCTCGACGATGTGTGGCGTGACATCGGCAAGGTGGCGGCGGCGCTCGGCGTCGCGCCCGAAGGCGCCACGCTCGTCGAGACCTTGTGTGCGCGCACGCAGTCCATCGCGGCGCGAGCGCAATCGGCGAAGACGCGGCCGCGGGTCGCGTTCGTTGAATGGATCGAGCCGCTGATGTCGGGCGGCAATTGGATGCCGACGCTGGTCGAGATGGCCGGCGGACACAATCTCTTCGGCATCGCGGGCCAGCATTCGCCGTGGCTCGAATGGGAGGCCCTGAAGGCCGCCGACCCCGACGCGATCCTGGTGGCGCCGTGCGGCCTTGCGCTGCCGCGCCTGCGCGCCGAGATGCCGGCGCTCGCGGCGCGGCCCGGCTGGAGCGCGCTCGCGGCGGTCAGGGCCAAGCGCGTCTTCCTCGCCGACGGCAACCAATACTTCAACCGCCCCGGGCCGCGCCTCGTCGAGTCGCTCGAGATCCTTGCCGAGATCCTCCACCCCGAGCTGTTCGATTTCGGCCATCGTGGCCGCGGCTGGGAAGCAGCGCGCTAGCCCCAGCGGCGCGGCGCCGGCCTGGCAGCAACCGCCGGGCCGCGCTGCTAATGAATTGAAAACCATGTGATTTTCATTCACCGTTCAGCACGGTTGCGGCACAGTTTCTGCATGCACGCGTTTAGACGTGCAACAGAGGGAAGATCGAAAGGACCGTGCCGATGTCCAACTTGAAGCTGCAACTGCTCGGCCACCGGCTCACCACGGCCGAGATCATCTATCACATGCCGGATCATCCGCGCCTGCTGCAGACCTTTGTCTGGCAGGCCTACGATCTGGCACCGCGCTATCCCGTGCTCACCAAGTTCTTGCGCTTCTGGGAGCACCACATCGAAGGCGCGCTCCACATCGTGCGCGTGGCCAGCACCGCGTTGGTGAAGCCCGCCGAGTTCCGCTACGTCAAGGGCGAGCTGCGCCTGCACTGAAGCGGCGCATCGCGCACCGGCCCCCGCGTTGTTTCGGCGCCCGCGCAAGTCTATATTCGCCGCATGGGAACCATTCCAAGCGCGCGTGATCGCCTGCTGGCCGAGGTACTTCAACTCTCGGTCGAGGAACGCATCGGCATCATCGAGCAGATCTGGGCCTCGCTGCCCGAAGGCGCCTATGACCCGCCGCTCACCGACGAAATGAAAGCCGAGCTCGACCGGCGCAGCGCCGACATCGAAGAGCATCCTGAGGACGGCTACACTTGGGAGGAGGTCCGCGCCAGGCTGCGCCAGGATCGATGATCCGGCGGCATATCGTCCGGCCTGCGGCGATTCGAGAAATTCGCGACGCCGTTCGATACTACGAGCAGCAACGGCCCGGCCTGGGCCATGCATTCGAGGAAACGCTCGACACCGTCATCGTCCGGATTCTCGAGCACCCGACGATGTATTCGCGCGTCCATGGCGAGATGAGGCGCGCGCTCTTGCATCCGTTTCCCTACGGCGTGTTCTACAAGCTTCGCGGTGATGTGCTCTACGTCGTTGCCGTGACGCATCTCGCACGCGATCCCCGCGTCTGGCAGCGCCGCCGCTAGGCAAGACCTTGCGCGGCTCGGGCGTGCTCATTACGGTCGCGCGGTTTTGAGGGGCAGCCGGCGCGACCCATGCGATCGCTCTATCAGCTCGTCGATTTCGTGCTTTGGTTCTACAGCTTGCTCCTCATCGTCTATGTCGTGATGGGCCTGCTGATCAATTTCGGCGTCGTCAACGCCTACAACCGCGTTGTCTCCGGCATCTACGAGTTCCTGGTGCGCATCACCGAGCCGGTCCTGCGGCCCATTCGCCGCATCCTGCCCAATTTCGGGCCGGTCGATCTCTCGCCGCTCGTCCTCTTCATCATCATCTGGTTCGCGCGCAACCTGCTCGCCGAGTATTGGCCCGCCCTGATGGGCGCAACGGCGACGACGAACAATTGAGCGGCGTTCCTTACGTGCTTGCGCCGGAAGGCTTGCGCGTCTTTGTGCGCCTGCAGCCCAAGGCGCGGCGCGAAGGCATCGAGGGAATTGTCACCGAGCCGGACGGGCGCGTGGCGCTCAAGGTGGCGGTGACGGCGCCGCCGGAAAGCGGCAAGGCGAACGCGGCGCTCATTGCGCTGTTGGGCAAGCGTTGGCGCCTGCCCACAAGCGCGATCGAAATCGTGGGCGGTGCCACGGACCGCAGAAAGACCTTGCTTTTGCGCGGCGATCCCGCCTCTTTGCGCGCCGAGATATCCGCCCGCCTCGCCTCCGCCGCGAAGCCGAAGTGACGCATGCAGGATCCCAGGATCATCGACGGCAGAACCTTTGCCGAGAACCTGCGCGCGCGCCTCGCGCGCCAAGCGGCCGCGCTCAAATCGGAGCACGGCCTCGTGCCCGGATTGGCGGCCGTCCTCGTCGGCAACGATGCCGCGAGCGAGGTCTATGTGCGCAGCAAGGCCAAGGCCACGCGCGCGGCCGGGATGGCTTCGTTCGAATATCGCCTCGGAGCGGGAACGGACGAGGCGGCGCTGCTCGACCTCGTCCGCCGGCTCAACGGCGATCGCGACGTCCACGGCATTCTCGTGCAATTGCCGCTGCCGAAGCAGATCCGCGAGGCGGCGGTGATCGACGCGATCGATCCCGCGAAGGACATCGACGGGTTCCACGCGGTGAACGCGGGCCGCCTCGCCACCGGCGGCGAGGGAATGGTGCCGTGCACGCCGCTGGGCTGCCTCATGCTGCTGAAGGACCGCGTGGGCGAACTCTCCGGCAAGCGCGCGATCGTGCTCGGCCGCTCCAACATCGTCGGCAAGCCGATGGCGCAGCTCCTGCTGCGCGAAAGCTGCACCGTGACGGTCGCACATTCGCGGACGCGCGATCTTCCCGCCGAATGCGGCCGCGCCGAGATCGTCGTGGCGGCCGTGGGCAAGCCCGAGATGGTGCGCGGCGACTGGATCGCGGAGGGCGCCACTGTCCTCGATGTCGGCATCAACCGCATCCCCGCGCCGACGCAGGACAATCCCGGCCGGATGCGCCTCGTCGGCGACGTCGCGTTCGCCGAAGCGCTGCCGCGGGCGCGCGCCATCACGCCCGTGCCCGGCGGCATCGGCCCGATGACCATCGCGTGCCTCCTTGCCAACACGCTGACGGCCGCCTGCCGCCAGCGCGGCGTGACGGTGCCGGCTTAGACAGCGCCAGGCGCGCCAGAAGGGCTTCCTCGATCCGCGCCCGTCCGACTTGGAGAAAATTGCTAGTCCCGGCAGCGACGCGCGGGTGGCTGATCGCCGCCACGCGGCCCGCGCTACTGCACCGTCTCGGGCACGTCGAATTTCGGCCTTGCGTGTTGGGCCACGCAGGCAAGGTCGAGCTTCGCCGCCGGGTCGGCCACGAACGCGTTCATCAGCGCGTTGCCGCAGGGGTGGCGATACGAGACGTCGTGGCCGGCGTCGCCGAAGCGGGCGACGACGGCGCCGGGAAAGCTCTTCGCGATCTCGTCCGCCCAGCTGGAGAGCGTGCGGATGTCGTAGACGCCGGTGATGACGAGAACGCGCGGCGCCCGTGCGGGCGGCGTGTCTGCGACCGGTGACGGCGCGAAGGCCGCGCAAGCGTCGCGGCGTCCGCGCCGCTCGCCGGGCGCCGTGCTCGGCAACACGTCTTCGGGGCAGCGCGTCGTCACGAAGATGAGCGTACTGTCGATCGGCGGCAGGCGGCGCGGCATGGCGAGGCCGTAGATCGCGTCGATGCGCGCGCGCGTAATCGGCTTCCCGGCGGCGAGGAAGCCGTGCAGATCGAAGACGGCGCGCGGCAGGTGGGGCAGCTCCTCGCCCCAGTCGAGGCGGCGGATCAGCGCCGCCGCGATGCCCCCGGTGCGGCGCTCGACCCCGATGAGGTGCTCGAGCTCCTCCTTGCCGTCGGGCGGAGCGGGCCGGGCCGCGCCCTCCTTAAGCAGCGCCTGGATCGCGGCGAACTTCGCGGCGAGGTCGCCGTAGGCCGCGGCGCAATGCGCCTCGGCGGCGCAATCCTGGAAGAGGCGCGCCAGCAACGCGCTGCGGAGCTGACCATTTTCGGGGCGCGCGAGGCTCGGCGCGAGCGGCAATGCGGCCATCACCACGCTGGCGCGCGAGCCGGCAGGGTCGATCTGCGCCAGCCGCAGGACGACGCGCGAGCCGTACGACGCTCCCATCGGGTTCCAGGCCTCGAGCTTCAGCGCGCGGCGGAGATCGGCGAGATCGCGCGCGGTCTCCTCGGTGCTGAACGCGGCCGGATCGATGCCGCGTGCTTTCAAGCGCGCGAGGCAATCCGCCGATCCGAAGCGCCGCGGGGGCGCCGCGCCGTCGTCGGAGGGCTCCGCTTCGCAGACGAGGCGCGGCGTCGAACGTCCTACGCCGCGCTGGTCGATGACGATCACCTCGCGCCGGCGGCGCAGCGTCGCAAGGCCGTCCATGACATAGGCGACCGGCGGGTTGAAGAGGGCGCCCGGTCCGCCCGGTACCACCACGACGGGGTCGGGCAGCGGCGCTTCGGTTCCGGGATGCCGGTAGATCGCGAAGAACACGCGCACGCGCGGGCTGTCGGGGCCGCGTTCCGCGGTGCGCGATTGCGGCACAATGAGATGGCCGCAGCGCGCCTCGGCGCCGGCCGATTGCGCCCAGGGGCAATCGCGCCATTCGATCGGCGGCGCGGCGCCCTGGCTCTCGGCCCGCGCAAGCGCCGGAGAGAGTCCGGCAAGCAGTGCGACCAGAATGAATGCTCTCATGTCCTCACCCGCCCGAGACATCGACGCAACGAACCGCCGAATCCAGCGGCCAAGCATGGCGGAATTCCGGCCGAAGCCCGGCCTGTTTCCACTCGACCGGACCCGCGCGCTTCCCTAAACAGAAGCGCATGACCGGCAGCAGCGACCACGTCCTCTACGCCGCCATCGTGTTCCTGGCCATCCACCTCATGCCCGGAACGCCGTTGCGCGGCCGCGCGGTGCGCGCGATCGGCGAGGGCCCGTATCGCGGCGCCTTCTCGCTGCTGTCGGCCGTGGTGCTGGTGTGGATGGCCATCGCCTATTCCAGCGCGCCCTACGAGGAGGTCTGGCCGCAGTCGGCGTGGACGCGCTGGGTTCCGCTCGTCGTCATGCCGTTCGCCATGATCCTGTTCGTGGCCGGCCTCAGCAGCCGCAACCCGAGCATGGCGGGCATGGAAAAATCCGTCGACCCGCAATTCGCGGTAGGCGGCATTCTCACGATCACGCGCCATCCGCTGCTCTGGAGCTTCGCGCTGTGGGCGCTCGCCCATTTGCCGTCGAACGGCGATCGCGCCTCGCTCTGGCTGTTCGGCAGCCTCGCCTTGCTCGCGCTCGCGGGAATGGCGGTGATCGACCGGCGCAAGGGCGAGGAGATCGGCGCTGCCTGGGGCCCCATCCTGATGCGGACGTCGGCGATCCCGTTCCTCGCGGTCCTTCAGCGGCGTACCAAGATCGATTGGCGCGGGATCGGCTGGTGGCGGCCGGCGCTCGGCCTCTTCCTTTACGCATTGTTCCTCGGCGGGCATCGCCATGTGTTTGGAGTCAGCCCGTGGCCGTGACCAAACCTGTTAGCCAAAGCACGCACTTGCTTGGAATGCTGAGATGACAAAGACGAAAGGGCAAGGGCCGCTGGCCGGATTGAAGGTGGTGGAATTCGCCGGCATCGGGCCGGCACCGATGTGCGCGATGCTGCTGGCCGATCTCGGCGCCGACGTGCTGCGCATCGACCGTACGCAGGACGCCGGGCTCGGCATCGCCAGCCGGCGGCCCGAATTCGACCTCTTGAACCGCGGCAAGCTCTCGGCCGCGATGGATTTAAAGCACAAGGACGGCATCGCGGCCGCACTGCGCCTCGTCGAACGCGCCGATGCGCTGATCGAAGGCTTCCGCCCCGGCGTGATGGAGCGGATGGGGCTCGGTCCCGATGCGTGCCTCGCGCGCAACCCGAAGCTCGTCTACGGCCGCATGACCGGCTGGGGCCAGACCGGGCCGCTCGCGCAGGCGGCGGGGCATGACCTCAATTACATCGCCCTCATCGGCGCGCTGCACGCGATCGGGCCGGCGGCGAAGCCCGTGCCGCCGTTGAACCTCGTCGGCGATTTCGGCGGCGGCGCCCTCTATCTGGCGTTCGGCATCTGCGCGGCCCTCTACGAGCGCCAGCATTCGGGCAAGGGCCAAGTCATCGACGCGGCGATGACCGAGGGCGCCGCCTCGCTCGCGGGAATCTTTTACGGGCTCTTCGCCCAGGGCACCTGGCGAGACGAGCGCGCCGCCAACGTGCTCGACGGCGCCGCGCCGTTCTACGACACCTACGAGACGAAGGACGGGAAATTCGTCTCGATCGCGCCGATCGAGACCAAGTTCTACGCCGAGTTCCTGGCCAAGCTCGGCCTCGACCCGTCGGGCCTCCCGAAGCAATACGACACCAAGCGCTGGCCCGAGACCAAGGCCGCTTTCGCCGCCGCGATCAAGGCAAGGACGCGCGACGAGTGGTGCCGCATCCTCGAGGGCAGCGACGCCTGTTTCGCGCCGGTGCTTTCGCTCGCCGAGGCGCCGAAGCACGCGCACAACGCCGCGCGCGGCACCTTCGTCGAGGTGGCCGGCGTCGTACAGCCGGCACCGGCGCCGCGCTTCCTGCGCACGCCCGGCGCGGTGCAGAACCCGCCGCCCGCGCCCGGCGCGAACACCGCCGAGGCGCTTGCCGATTGGGGATTCGGCGCGAGCGAGATCGCGGCGCTCAAGAAGTCCGGAGCCGTCGCGTGAGACGCCGTGCCCTCACTTCCCAGCCAACGCCAAGTGGCGTTGCCTGGGCCCCTTCTCTCCCGCAAGCGGGAGAGAGAAGTCTGGACAGCGAACCTCTTACTTCTCTCTCCCTCTGGGAGAGAAGGTGCCCGGCGCTCGCCGCTTGGCGAGCCCTGGGAAGCGAGGGCCGGCGATGACCATCCTGACGCTGCGCACGATGCGCAACGATCTCCGCGCCTTGGCTCAGAACGATGGGCATGTCGCCGCGGCGCTCGAGCGGTTCGGCTATCCGGAGCTGCGGCGGCGGCCACCGGGGTTCGAGACGCTGCTGCGCGCGATCGTGTTCCAGCAGATCTCGATCCATGCCGCGGCCGCTATCTGGAAGCGCATCGAGGCGACGGTGACGCCGCTTACTGCCGCCGCCTATTGCGCTGTCGGAGACGATCGGCTCCGCGTCTGCGGCCTGTCGCGCCAGAAGCTCGCCTATGCGCGGAGCCTCGCCGAACTCGTCGCCTCCGGCGACGTGCCGCTGGGAGCGCTCGATACGATGGAGGACCAGGAGGCCATCGACCAACTCATCAAGATCAAAGGCGTCGGGCGCTGGACCGCCGAGGTGTATCTGATGTTCGCGCTCGGCCGGCGCGACATGTTCCCGGCCGACGATCTCGGCCTCGTCGTCGGCATGCAGCGCCTGAAGCGCTTGCGACAGCGCCCGGACCGGAAGCGCATGCTGAAACTCGGCGAACCGTGGCGGCCGCGCCGGAGCGCCGCCGCGCATCTCCTCTGGCATTATTTCCACAAGACGCAGGAGGAGGCGCGGGCACTCGGCAAAGAGCGGGTGCTCGAGAAACAGCAGGCGGCGAAAGGCGGCATATGAATTTCGCGCAATCGCTGTCGGGCCCGCGGTTCGGACCCGCCAAGGGCGGGCGCCCGCGCCAGCTCGTCGTGCTGCTGCACGGCTGGGGCGCCGACGGCAACGATCTCATCGGCCTCGCGCCCGCGCTGGCGCCGGCGCTGCCCGAAGCCGAGTTCCTTTCGCCCGACGGGCCGTTCGATTGCGATGCCGGCTTCGGCCGCCAATGGTTCTCGCTCGGCGACCGTTCGCCCCAGGGCGACATGAGCGAACCGGTGATGACCGCGCGCCTTGCGGCCGTGGCGCCGATGATCGACGCCTTCATCGACGCGGCCTTGAAAGAGCGCGACCTCGCCGCCGACAAGCTCGCGCTCGTCGGCTTCTCGCAAGGCACCATGGCGGCGCTCTATGTGGGCCTGCGCCGCGAGGGAGGTCCGGCCGGCGTCCTCGGCTATTCGGGTCACCTCGTCGCCGGCGCCGCTCTCGCCGAGGAGGCACGTGCGAAGCCCGAGATCCTGCTCGTGCACGGCGAGATGGACGAGATCCTGCCCGTCGCCGCCACGCGCTATGCCGAGCAGATGCTGAAGAAGCACGGCCTCAAAGTGAGCGCCATCTACCGGCCCGGCTTGGGCCACGGCATCGACGAGGAAGGCCTCCGCCAAGGCGCCGCGTTCCTGAAGCGCGTGCTCGCTGCCTGAAGCGCCGCGCCGATGCCGCTACTCCGCCGCCACGAGCCGCCGCGCCGCGCTCTCGACCACCATCGGCGTCTCCCATTCTTGGCGCATGGGCGCGGCGCCCCAGCGCTTCGTCACCATCGCGACCCAATCTTGCGTGTAGAGCTTCTCGGCCGCTTCCCGGCTTTCCCAGAGATAGATTCCGACCAGCGTCTGCCCGTCCGGCGCGATGCCGTAATACTTGCGGATCAGGCCGGGAATGCCCTGATAGGTGTGGGCCGTCGCCTTGATGGTCTCGCGCAGCTTCGCCTTGTCGGTGCCCGCTGGCACTTTGAACGTCCACATCACCGTGTGCATGCCGGTCCCTCGCTCATGCAGTCCCGCGGATAGGATAGCCCTTTTCCTGGATGAATTTGAGCCCGTTCAAGATCGCGGCGAGATCGGGCCGTGCGAAGGGTGCGTTGGAGATGTCGACGATCTGCGCGTCGCCATTCGGGTTGACGACGATGAGGCCCGGCTCGGCGAACGGCCGGTCGGTCTCCTGCGGCGAACGCGGATTGGAGACATAGAGACCGAGTCGGCGCATGTCGGCGATCGAAAGCGCGTAGCCCACCGGAAAGTTGGCCTGGATCTCGGCCGCGAACGCGTCGGCTTTCTCCCGGGGATCGCCCGAGACGGCGACCACTTCGGTGCTGGCCGCCTTGTAGCCTTCGACAAGATCCTTCAATCCGGTGAGGTAACGCTTGCAGATCGGGCAGTGCTTGCCGCGGTAAACCACCACGAGCTGCCACGCGCCGCGCGCGCCGCCGATCGTCACCTTGTCGCCACCCACCCTGTCCAACGTGATGGCCGGAACCGGCGCTCCGGCGCCAAGCTTGTCGCTCATTGCGTTTCCTCCTCATGCTGAAGGCGCTCTTACTTATCCTCATCCCCGCGCCGCGGGATTCACTTCTTGGCGAGGGTGCCGTGCGCGCCGCTAGCGGCTCTCGCGCACAACGCACGCAAACGCTTGATTCGGTCTCGATTTTGTAATGTAACCGTCCTATATTCCGCGCCGCCATGACGAACCCGAACACATTCCCTCAACCGAGACCACGGTCCGACGCGGCCACCTGCCGCGTCCGGTTGAGGCCGCGCTCCTGAGTGGTGGGGAGACCGAGCCGTGGCCCCTGAAAGCAACCCCGCTCTGGTCTTGAACGCGGACTTTCGCCCCCTCAGCTATTTTCCGCTTTCGCTCTGGTCTTGGCAGGACGCGGTGAAGGCCGTGTTCATGGAGCGCGTCAACGTTCTCTCCGAATACGAGCGCGTCGTGCGTTCGCCCTCGCTGGCGATGCGCCTGCCGAGCGTGATCGCGCTCAAGGAATATGTGCCGCAGGCGCGCCGGCCCGCGTTCACGCGGTTCAACGTGTTCCTGCGCGACCGCTTCACCTGCCAGTATTGCGGGCGGAACCGCTCGGCCGAGCACTTGACCTTCGACCACCTGATCCCGCGCTCGCGCGGCGGGCGCACGATGTGGACCAACGTCTGCACCGCCTGCGCCGGCTGCAATCTGCGCAAGAGCAACCGTCTGCCGCGCGAATGCGGCATGTTTCCGCGCCGCTACCCCTACGAGCCCTCGACGCTGGTGCTGCAGGAGCACGGCCGGCAGTTTCCGCCCAACTACCTCCACGAAAGCTGGGCGGACTATCTCTACTGGGATACCGAGCTCGAGCCGGCTTAGGGCGCTGCGTTCTTCGCAACGTCATCCCGACCGGAGCGAGCCGCCCTTGCGGCTCGCGAAGTGGAGGGATCGCGGGCCGGCGTTCGCACGATCCCTCCACTCCGCGGCCGCGCCAAAGGGCGCGTCCGCTTCGGTCGGGATGACGCTGAGAAAAGGCCGGGCGGCATGCCCTAGAAGCGTTCGCTCAGCCAGATCGCGAGGCGCGAGGCGTTCTTGATCGCGAAGGTGAGCGGCGCGTAGCCGGGCGCTTCCCTGGCGCCGTGCGCGAGCGCCACGCTGCGGTGCTCGAGCTCGTCCTCGCGGAACTCCTCGATCGTCTCCCTGAGCTGCGGCTCCTCGTCGCCGAGGCGCTCGGCCTGGCGGCGATAGTGCGCGTCGATCGTCTCCTCGATCGCGACGGTGCAGGCCATCGCCGCCTTCTCGCCGAGCATCGCCGTGGCGGCGCCGAGCGCGAAGCCGGCCACATGCCAGACCGGCTGCAGCAGGGTCGGCCGCACGCGCCGCTCGGCCATCAGCCGGTTGAACTCGTCCAGGTGGCGCTGCTCCTGCTCGGCCATGCGGCGCAGCGCGGGCGCCGCGCGCGTGCGGCCGAGCACCGCGAGCTGCCCGGCATAGATGCGCGCGGCGCCGTATTCGCCGGCCTGATCGACGCGGATCATGCGCGCGATCGTGGCCTCGCGCCCGGGCTCGCCGGGCATCAGTGCATCGAGCGTCCGCCGCGCGGGCGGTCGCGGCGGCGCTTCCTTCGTCACCGCGCGCGCCCGCCGATGAAAGCCGCGCGAAACGCGATCGCCGCCAGCGCCACTGAAAGGATCGCGTTCCACGCCGCCATCGAAATGCCGAACAGCGACCACGGGATCTGGTCGCAGCGCGCCGCGGGGCGGCGGTTAATCGCCCGGGTGAGATCGCCGACGCCGACGGGCGTGTCGTCGCCGGCCCCTTCGCACACCGCGAGGCCCGCCCACCATTTCTGCTCGACGCCGGCATGGAAGAAAGCGATGGCGGCGCCCGCGATCAGCGCAGCCCCGATAAGGCCGAGCAGCCACGGCCGCAGCGCGCCGGGCCCCATTGCAAGCGCGCCGGCGGCCAGAACCACAACGGCCATGTGCGGCCAGCGCTGCCAGTGGCAGAGCGGGCAGGGCGGCAAGCCTATCGCGTATTGGAAGAAGAGCGCGCCCAGCAGCAAACCGCCGCTGCCGAGCAGCAGCAGCGCCGGCGCGTGGCGCACGAGAGAACCGTCGCGGACGGCAAGCGCGGTCATCGCGCAGTTATAGCCCCGCCTTTGCGGCGGAGCCATGGCGCGGTGGCGGCGCAACGGCGCGATTCAAAGCCGCGGCGGAGGACCGGCTCTAAAGGAGCTTCCCGGCGACGATGAACCCGCCCACCAGGATGACGACGAACGCCGTGGTAACGGCGGTCAGGTACTTCTCGACGAAGGTGCGGATCGCGGGCCCGAATATTCTCAAGAGCGCCACTTCCAGATAGAAGCGCGCGCCACGCGTCGCGATCGATGCGAGGATGAAGACGACGAGATCGAACTGCGCGGCGCCGCTCGCAATGGTCACAAGCTTGTAGGGGATCGGCGTCAGCCCCTTGATCAGGATGATCCAGAGCCCCCACTTGGCGTAGGCCAGCTCGAAGTCCTCGTAGCCCTGCGCCATGCCGTAGAACTCGATGAGCCATCTCCCCAGCGTCTCGTAGAGGAAATAGCCGATCGCGTAGCCGAACACGCCGCCCAGCACCGAGGTGACCGTGCAGACCAGGGCGATCGTCCAGCCGCGGTCCGGGCGCGCCAGCACCATCGGGATGAGGAGCGCGTCGGGCGGAATGGGGAAGAACGAGCTCTCGGTGAACGACACCGCGCCCATCGCCCACATCGCATGCGGCTTGGACGCGAGCGCGATGGTCTTGTCGTACAGCCGGCGGAGCATGATTCAGGGGACAGAGGACAGAGGACAGAGGACAGAGGACAGAGGAGAGAGGACAGAAGGCGCGCAGGTTTTGTTAGACCAATACACCAGGCGGCGCGATCTTGCATTCCTCTCTGTCCTCTGACATCTGTCCTCTGTCCTCTGTCCTCTGACTTAGCCCCGGTGGCGGAACCGGTAGACGCGGCAGACTCAAAATCTGTTGCCCGCAAGGGCGTGGGAGTTCGAGTCTCCCCCGGGGCACCAAGCGATCCGGGGCCCCGGCGTTTGACCGGGCGATCAGGCTGCCGCTAGTCTGCCTCGCTCACTCTTTGTCGGGCTGCGGCCATGAGCCTTTCGCGCGACCGTACGATCGATTTCAGCATCATCCTGCGCCTCGGCGGCGTGGCGAAGCGCTACCCCGCGGGCAGCACGATCATGCGCGAGGGCGAGCCGCGCACCCACATGTACTACCTGCACAAGGGGAAAGCGGCGGTCGTCGCGAAGGGGCGCGAGGTCGAAGAGGTGCAAGAGGGCGGCATCTTCGGCGAAATGGCGATGATCGACTATGGCCCGCGCAGCGCGAGCGTGCTCGCCAAGACCGACTGCGAAACGGTCGCGATCGACGAGCGCCTGTTTCTGTTGCTCGTCCGTCAGACGCCGTTCTTCGCCATCGACGTCATGCGGACGCTGGTCGGCCGCCTGCGGCGCATGAACGAGATGCTTTCGTAGTGATCCCGCGCGCGGATTGCGCGCCCGCCGAGGTTCTACTCCGCCGGAATTTTCCCTTCGCGATGCAGCGCATCGAACGCGGCGACGCAACGCGCGAGCGAGAAGCGCTGCTCGATGCGTTCGCGCGCGGCGGCTGCCAGCGCTGCACGTTCGCCGGGCCCGGCCCCGGCGAGGCGGTCGAGTACCGCCGCGAGCGCGCGCGGGTCGCGCGGCGGCGCGACCGCCCCGGCGGCGCCGGCGTCGCCGACGATGAGGCGCGCATCGCCGACATCGGTGGCGACGGCGGGCAGGCCCGCCGCCATGCCCTCGGCGATGACGTTGGAGAAGCCCTCGCCGAAAGCGGATGTCGAGAGCACAGCGTCGGCGGCGGCGTAAAGCGCGGGCATGTCGGCGCGGAGGCCGAGGCCGCGCAGACTGCCAGGTCCCGCCAGCCGATCGGCGGTACCTTTGCCGGCCGCGAGGAAGACGAGGTCGGGGCGGAGCGCGGCGACGGCCGCGAGCGTCGCGTGATCCTTCATCGGGTCGACGCGCGCTACGTGGATCGCGACGAACGCGTTCTCGGCGATAGCGAGTTCCGCGCGCACGCGCCGCCGCGCCTCCGCATCCGGGCGGAACCGCGCCGTGTCGATGCCGTTCGGGATCACCACGAACGCACGCGGTGCGTAGCCGAGCTGCTTGTGGACGACGCGCCCTGCATGGGAATTGGCGACGACGGCATCCGGCCGGGCCGCGCGGCGCGCGCAGGCGCGGATGGTCCAGCGCAGCGCGGGGCCGTAGCGGGCCTGATCCATGTCGGAGCAGCGCACGCCCCAATAGAGCCGCGTTTCGCTCCTGCGGCCCGAACGCTCGAGCGCCCAGAGGCCCAAGAGGTCGGCGTAGTACATCCAGGTCTGCACCACCGCGGGCTTCGTCTTGCCGATGAGGCGGGCGAGGGCCGAGACCACACGCGGCACGCCCAAGGGGCCGGCGAGGCCGAGCTCGTGCACCGGCACTCCGGCCGCGCGGATCTCGGGCGCGAGCGCGCCGTTCGCGAGCAGATCGACGACGGCTTGACCGTGTAGCGGCGCGCGCTCTGCCGTCACCAGCGCCGCCAGCATGCGCTCGGCGCCGCCGATGCCGAGCCCGGCGATGACGTGAAGGGTGAGCGGCGCGGCGCTCACGGCGCCGCGCCGCAACGGGAAGCGTCCAGCCGCAGCGCTACTCTATCGCCGTGATCCAGTCGCTGGTCTTGACCCACTTGCCGCCCTTGATCCGATCGACCGCGACCGTCTGCGGCTGGGCGTGGTTGCCCTCGGCCAGCGATTGCGGCGGATTGCCGAACTTGTCGGCGTATTTCATCTCGCGCAACGCCTTGGTGAACTTCTCGACCGTCAGGTCCTTGCCTGCGGCCTCCAGTGCAAGCGCCGTCCATTCCATCACCGAATAGGCGACCGTGGCCTCCATCGTCGCGGGCTTCTTGTACTTCGCCTCGTAGGCCGCGATCCAGGCTTTGGCCGAGGCGAGGTCGCTGTCTTTGTCGTGAATGCGCCACTGGCTGATGCCGTAGAGGCCGTCGAGATCGGCCCTGGTGCTGGCGGCGATCGCGAGAATGGTCTGGTTGCGGCCCGGGATCGACGTGATCATGTTGACGTTCCAACCCATCTGGCGCGAGCCGGTATAGGCAGTCACCGTCTGGCGCACGATGGTGCCGAGCACGACGAGATCGACGCCGGCGTTCTTGAGCGACGCGAGCTGGGCCGAAAGATCGACCTCGGTCGGCTTGAACGTCGCCGTCGCCGCGATGGCCGTGTTGTTGGCCTTGGCCGCGTCGCTGACGCCCTTCAGCACGAGTTGGCCGAAGGGATCGTCCTGGTAGAGGACGCCGATTTTCGTGGGCTTCAAGCTCTTGATCGCCCAGTTGACGCCCGCCGCCGTGCCCCAGTCGTAGTTGACGACGAAGGTGTAGGAGAGCGGGCTCTTCTCCTTGTGGAACGGCGCCGCCACGCCCGACCAGGGGAAGATGTGCGGCACGCCGGCCTCGATCGCCTTGCCGTAGGCGGCGATGGTGGGCGTGGTGCCGAAGGAGTTGACGACCGCGAACACCTTGTCGGAGCCGACCAGCTTCTCGACCGCGCGCACGGCCTTGGCCGGGTTGAAGCCGTTGTCCTCGACGATGACGCGGATCTTGCGGCCGTGGACGCCGCCCTTCTCGTTGATCTCGTCGACCTTCATCATCATGCCGGTGCGCAGCCAATCCATCCCGGCCGCCGTCGGGCCGGTGAGGTCGAGATGCGCACCGAGCAGGATCTCGGTGGCGGTGACGCCCTGCGGCTGCGCGGATACGCCGCCGGTGGCGAAGGCCGCGGCGAGCGCCGCGAGGCGGATGGCGGATTTCATCGGTGTCCTCCCTGGAAGATTTTGAGCAAGCTTATGTGAGTTTCATAGTGAAAGCCACTCCCCTCGCCCTGGGGCGAGGGGCCGGGGGTGAGGGGGAGGACCTCCGACTTCGATCCACATGGGCCGCGTTGGCGCCGCGACTATGCTTCGAAAAGTGGAAGATGCTCCCCCTCTCCCCCGTCCCCTCGCCCCAGGGCGAGGGGAGTCACCGATACATCGCCTCGATCAGCGCCGCGTATTTCTGCGCCACCACCTTCCGCTTCAGCTTCATCGTCGGCGTCAGCTCCTCGTCCTCGGGCGTCAGCAGCACGTCGATGAGGCGGAATTTCCTGATCGACTCGACGCGCGCGAGCCTGGCGTTGACCGCCTCGATCTCGCGCTGGACAAGGCCCTGCACGGGCTCGGCCGCGCAAAGGCTCGCATAGTTGGTGAACGGCACGCGGCGGTCCTGGGCGAAGCGCGCGACGTTCTCGAGATCGATCATGACGAGCGCCGCGAGGAACGGGCGCTGATCGCCGATCACCACCGCATCGGCGATGTAGGGGCTGGCCTTGAGCTGGTTCTCGATCTCCGAGGGAGTCACGTTCTTGCCGCCGGCGGTGATCATCACGTCTTTCAAGCGGTCCGTGATGTGGAGATAGCCGTCGGGATCGAGCGTGCCGACGTCGCCGGTGTGCAGCCAGCCCGCGGCATCGATCGCGGCCGCGGTCTCGGCCGGTTTGTTGAGATAGCCCGCGAACACGTTCCTGCCGCGCACCAGGATCTCGCCGCTCTCGGCGAGCTTGACCTCGATGCCCGTCGGCGGCGGCCCGACCGTGCCGACGCGGTTGCGGCCGAGCGGATTCACGGTCACAAGCCCGCAGCTCTCGGTAAGGCCGTAGGCCTCGCGGAGATCGATCCCGAGCGCCCGGAACCACGCGATGATCTCGGGTGCCACCGGTGCGGCGCCGGTGAAGCCGTAGCGGATGCGGCCCAAGCCGAGGAAGCGGCGGAGATTGCCGAGCACGAGCGCCGCGGTGATCGCCCGCAGTGGCGCCGCGAGGGCGCCGCGCCGGTTGCCCTTGTCGATGGCGCCCGCGTCTCGCGCGGCCTCGACGCGCTGGCCCAGCCGGATCGCCCCCTCATAGGCGCGCTTCTGCAGCGGCGTGGCATCGGCGATGGCGAGCGTCACCAGCGCGTGCATCTTCTCCCAGGTGCGCGGCGGCGCGAACAGCGCGTCGGGCTGGACCGCGCGGAGGTCTTCCAAGAGCGTGTCCGCGCTCTCCGCGAAATGCACCGTGTTGCCGAGGACGAGCGGATTGAACACCGCGCTCATGCGCTCGGCTACGTGGCAGAGCGGCAGAAACGAAAGAGTGCGGTCGCCGTCCCGGAGCGGGGTCATCACGTGCGCGCGGGCGATCTGCGCGATGATGTTGTCGTGGCGGATCATCGCCGCCTTGGGCGGACCGGTCGTGCCCGAGGTGTAGATGAGGATCGCGATCTCGTCGGGCTTCGTGCGCGCGACCTCCTCTTCGATGAAGCGCGGATGCGACGCCTCGTGCGCGGCGCCGCGCTCCAGAAACTGCGCGAAGGTCATGACCATCGGATCGCTGAAACCGCGCAGACCCTCGGTCTCGTAAACGACGATATGGCGGAGATCGGGGCACGAGGCGCGCACCGCCAGGATTTTGTCGAGCTGCTCCTCGTCTTCGACGAAAACGATGCGGCTCTTCGAGTCTTGCAGGATGTAGGCGACCTGGTTGGGCGCCGAGGTCGTGTAGATGCCGTTGCCGACGGCGCCGATCGTCTGCGCGCCCAGATCGCAGAACAGCCACTCCGGCCGGTTCTCGCTCAAGGCCGAGGAGACGTCGCCGCGCTTCAAGCCGAGCGATGCGAGCGAATGGGCGACGCGCCGCACCTCGGCGCCGTAGTCGCGCCAGCCGATCGCGCGCCAGAGTCCGTGGCGCTTCTCGCGCAGCGCCGCGAGATCCGGCGTGGCGGCGACGCGCCGCCAGAAGAGCGCGACCGGCGTCGGCGGCAGCGGATCGAAGCCGGTCATCGCCAGGTTTTGCGGCGCCGCCAGCGGCGCTGGCCGCGGATCCCGCCCTCGCGGATGCCGAGATAGAACTCGCGCACGTCCGGGTTGGCCGCCAGCGCCGCAGCCGTGCCCGACAGCACGATGCGGCCGAGCTCCATGATGTGGCCGTCATGCGCATGGTCGAGCGCGACGCGCGCATTCTGCTCGACGACCAGCACCGTGGTGCCGAGCGTCGCATTGATGCGCCGGATCGCGGCGAAGATTTCGACGATCAGAATCGGCGAGAGCCCGAGCGAAGGCTCGTCGAGCATTAGCAGCGCCGGCCGCGCCATCAGCGCGCGGCCGATCGCCAGCATCTGCTGCTCGCCGCCCGAGAGCATGCCGGCGGTTTGGCCCTGCCGCTCCTGCAAACGCGGGAACAGCGCGTAGACCTGGTCCAAATCCTTGGCGATCTCGGCGCTGTCGCTGCGGGCAAAGGCGCCGACCGCGAGGTTCTCCGCGACCGAGAGCAGCGGGAAAACCTGCCGCCCCTCCGGCACGAGGCTGATCCCGCGCCGCACGATCTTATCGGGATCGCGGCCATGGATCGCCTCGCCGGCGAACGAGACGCTGCCCGCGCGCGGATCGACGATGCCGGCGATGGTGCGCAGCAGCGTCGTCTTGCCCGCGCCGTTGGCGCCGAGCACGGCGACGATGCGGCCTTTCTCCACGGAAAGGCTCACGCCGCGCAGCGCCGGGATCGGCCCGTACCAGGTCTCGATATTGGCGATGTCGAGGAGGGCCGCCAAGGCTCAGGCCCCGAGATACGCTTCGATCACTCGGGGGTCGCGCTGCACGTCGGCGGGCGCGCCGCGCGCGATCGCCCGGCCCTGGTTCATCACCAGCACGCGGTCCGAGACCTCGTTCACCAGTGCCAGATCGTGCTCGACCATGAGGATCGTAACGCCGAGTTCGGCCACCATGTCCTCGATCCGGAACGCGAGGTCCTCGGTCTCCTCGGGATTGAGCCCGGCGGCGGGCTCGTCGAGCAGCAGCAGGCGCGGCTCCGCGGCGAGCGCGCGGCCGAGCTCGACGATCTTCCTCACGCCATAGGGCAGACCCGCCACCATGGTGTCGCGATGACGATGGAGGTCGAGGAAATCGATCACGGCCTCGACGCGTTCGCGATGCGCGCGCTCGGCGGCGCGCACGCGCGGCAGGAACAGCATCTCCGAGACGAGCCCCGTCGTGCGGTGCGTGTGGCGGCCGAGCAGCAAGTTTTGCATCACCGTCGCGTGCTCGAACAGCTCGAGGTTCTGGAACGTGCGCGCGATGCCGAGGCCGATCACGCCATGCGCGGGCACGCCCAGGAGATCGCGGCCGTCGAATTCGATGCGCCCCGCCCGCGGCCGCAGCAGGCGCGAGATCATGTTGATGACGGTCGTCTTGCCCGCGCCGTTGGGGCCGATGATCGTGAACACCTCGCCGTTCTCGACCGCGAAGGAGACGCCGTCGACCGCGCGCACGCCGCCGAACCAGAGCGAAAGTTCGTCGACGCGGAGGAGGCTCATCGCATGCGCTCCGATGTCATGTACGCCTTGGCGCGCTTGAACGTGGCGCGGCGATGGATGGGGAAGGCCTGGAAATACGCCTTGATCTTGGCCCAGCGCCCGGCGAGGCCGAGCGGCTCGAACAGCACGAAGAAGACGAGGATCAGTCCGTAGAGCGCCAGCTGCAGCCCGGACTGCGCGCCGATCGAGGGGGGCAGATAGTCCTTGATGCGCGCGATGGCGGGATCGAGCAGGCCCAGAAACACGGCGCCGAGCACCGCGCCCTTGACGCTGCCGAGCCCGCCGACCACGACCATCATCAGGAGTTCGAGCGAGAGCAGCACGTTGAAGCTCTCGGCGGTGAGGGTCGAAATCTTGTGCGCATAGAGCGCGCCGGCGAGCCCGCCGATCGCGGCCGAGAGCGCGAAGGCAATCGTCTTGGTGCGCGCCAGCGCCACGCCGAGCGTCTCGGCGGCGATCGTGCTGTCGCGCAGCGCGATGAACGCGCGGCCGGTCGGCGAGCGCAGCAGGTTGAGGCAGACGAGGATCGTGCCGGCGAGCAGCGCCAGCGCAACGTAGTAATAGCCGGTGCCGCCGCCGAAGCGCGCGCCCGCGAAGCGCGGGTTCGGCACGGTCAGGAAGGTCTCGCCGGCGCTCAAGAATTTCCAGTGCGAGAAGAGGTGTTCGACGATGCCGCTGAAGGCGAGCGTCGCGATCGCGAGATAGAGGCCGGTGAGGCGCAGCGCGGGGAGGCCGAGCAGAATCCCAACGGCGCCGGAAGCCAAAGCCGCCAGCAAGAGCGAGACCGGCAGCGGAACGCCCGCGCGCAGCGCATGCGCCTCCACATAAGCGCCGATGAGCAGGAACGCCCCGTGGCCGAGCGAGATGAGGCCGGTGAAGCCGGTCAGCAGCATGAGGCCGACGCTGGCGATCGCGAGCACGAAGATGAAGGCGAGCTCGCCGACATAGTAGGACGAGATCAGCGCCGGCAGCGCGATCAGGATCGCGACGAGGGCCGCGTACCAGCCCCAATCGCCGTTGTGGCGGACGAGGTCGACGTCCTGGTCGTGGCTGGTCTTGAAGACGTAGCGCATTCGCGAAGCCCTAGACCCGCTTGCCTTCCGGCTCGCCGAGCAGGCCGCGCGGAAACGCGAACAGCACGGCCAGCAGCACGACATAGGCCGTGATGCCCTTGGCGCTGGGCTCGTAGACGCCGACGAGCTGCTCGGCGACGCCGATCAGGAGGCCGCCGAGGATGGCACCCGGGATGCTGCCGAATCCGCCGAGCACCGCCGCGGCGAAGCCTTTCAGCACGATGATCCAGAGGTTGAGCTCGACCGCCAGCAGCGGCGCGATCAGAATACCGGCGATGCCCGACACGGCGGCGGCGATCGCCCAGGTGAGCGTGAACACCGATTTCACGGGTATTGCCATCAAATAGGCGGCGAGCTGGTTCTGCGATGCCGCCTGCATCGCGACGCCGAGCCGCGTGCGGCGGAAGAAGAGGTAGAGGACGGCGCAGAGGACCGCCGTGCCGGCCGCGATCGCGAGCGCCGATTCCAGCACGAGCAGGCCGAGGATGTTTCGTGGCTGCTGCGCGAACGGCGTCGGCAGCCCGCGCTCCTCGGGGCCCCAGACGAGGCTCGCGACGCCGCGGATCGCGAAGGCGAGGCCGATCGTCAGCATGATGCCGGCGAAATGCGGCTGGCCGATGATCGGCCGCATCACGAAGCGGTCGAGCCCGGCGCCGATCGCGGCCATCGCCGCGATGGTGAGGACGAACGCCGCGATATAGGGGAGGCCGAGCGGGACGATGAGCGTCCAGGCGATGAAGGCGCCGAGCATCAGGAGATCGCCCTGCGCGAAGTTCACGACCTCGGTCGCCTTGTAGATCAGCACGAAGCCGAGTGCCGTGAGGCCGTAGATGGCGCCGACGGCAAGACCATTCACGAGCTGCTGCAGCAGATCGCCGATGGCGATTCCTCCCTCGAGGGCACCGGCGCTTGGCTTTTGCTGTTGTCGGCCGGCGCCTAGTGACTTACCTTAGCGAACTGACTAAAGCAAGACGGCGCGGGAAACCATGGCGCGTCCCAGGCCAAAATCTGCCACGCCCGATGCCGGGCGCACCGAGGAGGCCGCGCGCCACATCCGCGCGAGCCTCGTCATCCCCGTGCTCGACATCATCGGCGACCGCTGGACACTGCTGCTGCTGGCGGCGCTTGCCGCCGGGCCCAAGCGGTTCGACGGGCTCGCGCGCCGCATCGGCATCGCGCGCAGCACGCTAGCGCAGCGCCTCGACGAGCTGGCCGCCGACGGCCTGCTGGCGCGCCGCGCCTATCAGAACAATCCGCCGCGCTTCGAATACGGCCTGACCGGAATGGGCCGCGACACCTTTCCGATCCTGCATGCGATCCGCAACTGGGACCGCACCTGGGCGTCGGGCGAGGCATTCGAGGCTTGGCCGATGCACGACGAAGCGGAACGGCGCCTCGTCTGCCGCGCCTGCGGCGCGCCGATCCACGCGCGCGACGTCGCCTATCGAGCCGCGGCGGCGGGACCGCGCGCCTCCAGGCGCGCCCGTGTGCCCGCCGGCACGAAGAGCGGGGCGGGAGCCGCGCGGTCCCCGTCACGCTCCCAGCGGCGCGCGCGGCCCCAGCCGCTGACGTCCGCCGCGGACGCACTCGGCAATCGCAGCTTGGCACTCGTGATCGCGGCCGCCTTCTTCGGTCTGCGCCGTTTCAGCGACATGGAAAGGGCGCTGGCGCTGGCGCCGAACGTGCTCGCGCGCCGGCTCGACGAGCTGGTGGCTGCCGGCATGATGGCGCGCCATGTCTACCGCCAGCGGCCGCGCCGCTGGCAATACATCCTGACCGAGAAAGGCCTCGATCTCTATCCGGTGATCGTGGCGCAGATCGGCTGGGCCGACCGCTGGCTCGCCGGTCCAGCCGGCCCGCCATTGGCACTCACCCATAAGTCCTGCGGCAAGGCGTTGATTCCGGTGCTCGAATCCCCGCGGCCGCGACTGGTGGCGCCAAACACGTAGGAGCGCGCCGCGCGCGCCCTCTTTCCATCCGGGACAATGCCTCGCTTGTGGTGAGAGGGCGCGCGCAGCACGCCCCTACGCGCGAGATGCAGTCACTAGCGTTATGAAACTGACTATGCTAGGCTGCATTCTCTAAGCACGAGAAACGAACCCGAAAATGGCCAGCCGACTGCCGCCCGAATGGACGCAACGCATGGCGCTGCCGATGATCGCGGCGCCGATGTTCCTCGTCTCGGGCCCGGACCTCGTCATCGCCGCCTGCCGGGCCGGCGTGATCGGCGCGTTCCCGGCGCCCAACTGCCGCACGATCGCGGACCTCGACGCTTGGCTCGCGCGCATTTCCGGCGCCGTCGGCGCGGAGGCGGCGCCGTTCGCGCTCAACATGGTCGTGCACTCCACCTATCCGCGCTTGGCCGCCGAGCTGGAGCTCGTGAAGAAATACAGGCCGGCCCTCGTCATCACCGCACTCGGCAGCCCGCGCCACGTGGTCGAAACCGTGCATGCCCATGGCGGACGCGTCTTCGCCGACGTGATCTCGCCGAAATTCGCGAAGAAGGCGATCGAGGCCGGCGTCGACGGCTTGATCCTCGTGGCGGCCGGCGCCGGCGGGCACGCCGGCGCGCTGGCGCCGTTCGCGTTCCTGCCCGAGGTGCGGAAATTCTGGAGCGGCCCGGTCGTGCTGGGCGGCGCCATCGCCGACGGCCGCGCGATTCGCGCGGTCGAGATGCTGGGCGCCGATCTGGCGTATGTCGGCACCTCGTTCATCGCCGCCGCCGAGAGCCAGGCGCCCGCCGCCTACAAGGACATGGTCATTCGCACCGACGCCGAAGGCATCGTGCTCACCAACGCGGTGACCGGCGTCCACGGCAACTTCCTTGCCGAGAGCCTCGCCGCGGCCGGCTATGATTTGAAGAACCTGAAGCCCAGGCAAATGAATCTCGCCGCGGGCGCCGAGGCGGCGATGAAGGCGTGGAAGCATATTTGGTCCGCGGGGCAGGGCGTCGGCAGCGTCGCCGCCGTCGAGGCGGCGTCCGAGATCATCGCGCGCCTCCGCCGCGAATACGCGGCCGCTGTGGCCGAAGGGCGCCGCGCCAATGCGTGGCTCGAGAAGACCGAGAGCGCGTTGAGGGCGGCCGAGTGAAGCGAGGAGACACGCGATGAACGCCGTCAACCGAAACAATCCCGTGCTGGCCGGCAATTACGCGCCGGTCGAGCGGGAACTGGTGCTCGCCGATCTGAAGGTGATCGGCGGGATCCCGAAGGACCTGAACGGCGTCTATGTGCGCAACGGCCCGAACCGGCGCTACGCGGCGCAGGGCCGCTATCACTGGTTCGACGGCGACGGCATGCTGCACGGCGCCTATTTCGAGAACGGCAAGGTCACCTACCGGAACCGCTGGGTGCGCGCCAACGGCTTCGAGGAGGAGGGCGCCGCGGGCCGCGCGCTCTGGGAAGGCGTGATGGAGCCGCCGCGCCGCGACCGGCCCGATATGCCGCTCAAAGACACGTCGAACACCGACGTGAAGTTCCACGCCGGCAAGCTCGTCACCATGTGGTATCTGGCCGGCGACATCTATTCCGCGGATCCGGCGACGCTCGCGACCGAGGGACGGGAAACCTTCGGCGGCACACTGCAGTGCCGCGTCTCGGCCCACTCCAAGGTCGACGAGGCGACCGGCGAGTTCATCTTCTTCGACTACGGCAAGACGGCGCCCTACATGAGCTACGGCGTCGTCGGTCCCGATCGGCGCGTCAAGCACTGGACGCCGATCGAGCTCCCGGGCCCGCGCCTGCCGCACGACATCGCAATCACGAAGCGATACTCGATCCTCCACGACCACTCGCTCTTCTACGACAGGGAGGCGTTCGAGGCGGGCCGGCACAAGGTGAAATTCCACCCGCATATTCCCACGCGCTTCGGCGTGATCCCGCGCTACGGCGCCGGCAGCGAGGTGCGCTGGTTCGAGGCCGAGCCTTGCTTCATCTACCATGTCGTCAACGCGTGGGAGGACGGCGACGAGGTGGTGATGACCGGGTGCCGCTACGTCGCGCCCAGGAAGGGCAACGGCGCGCCCGACGCCGAGCGCTACGCCAAGATGATCGCGCATCTGGTGATGGACGCGAACCTCTACCAGTGGCGCTTCGATTTGAAGACCGGGGCGACCAAGGAAGGGCCGCTCGACGACACGCTCAACGCCGAATTCCCGTCGATCAACAACGCCTGGCAGACGCGGCGCAATCGCTGGTCCTACAATTTGATGATGGCGCGCTGGCCCGAGGACGAGCCGCGCTTCACCGGCCTCGTGAAGTTCGATCTCGACAGCGGCCGCTATCAGGCCTTCAGCGAGGGCCCGCATTTCTGGTACAGCGAAGCGCCGTTCGCGGAGCGCGACAACGCCAGCGCCGAAGACGACGGCTACCTCGTGAGTTTCGTCTGGAATCCGAACGAAAACCGCTCCGAGATCCAGGTGTTCGACGCCCAGAACATGGGCGATGGGCCGGTGGCGCGCGTGCCGATGCCGCAGCGCGTCCCCAACGGGTTCCACGCGACTTGGGTGAGCGCGAAAAGGTTGGCGAGCGGAGGATAGTACCGTGACGTGTATCGCACGACGTGCGCAGCGTAGGGGCGGGTCCCCGACCCGCCCGACGGCGCGGCCGCCGAGTAACCGGCTCGCCATCGCGCGGGCGGCATCAGGGCGGGTCGGGGACCCGCCCCTACGGACGAACGCCGTCCCAATGCAGGGGTGAGCGCATGACCCGCGTTTATGTTCTCGGCGGCGACCAGACGGACTTCAAGCGCAACTTCGCGCGCGAAGGGAAAGGCATCTTCGAGCTCTTGAAGGAGCCGGTCGAGGGCGCGCTTGCCGCCACCGGCATCGAGCCCGAGGAGGTCGAGGTCGCGCATATCGGCAATTTCGTCGCCGAGCTTTTCTGCCGCCAGGGCCAGCTCGGCGGGCTCTTCGCCGCGATCCACCCGCGCTTCTCCGGGCTTCCGGCCGCGCGCCACGAGGGCGCCTGCGCCTCTGGCTCGCTGGCGGCATTGGCCGCGATGGCCGACATCAAGGCCGGGCACTACGATCTCGCCGCGGTCCTCGGCGTCGAGCTGATGCGGCACACCGATGCGCAAACCGCCGCCGACAATCTCGCCGCCGCCGCCTGGATCGGGCGCGAGGGCCAAGAGGCGCAATGGATGTGGCCGTGGATGTTCGCCAGGCTCGGCGACGAGTACGAGCGCCGCTACGGCTTGAAGCGCGAGCACCTCACGGCGATCGCCAAGAACAATTTCGCCAACGCCAAGCGCAACCCCAATGCGCAGACGCGCGACTGGAAGCTCAGCGAGGCGAGCTTCGCGGTGGACGACGAAGCGAATCCGGCCATCGAGGGCCGGATTCGCAAGCAGGATTGCGGGCAGATCACCGACGGGGGCGCCTGCGTCTTCCTCGCCTCCGAGCGCTACGCCGAGGCCTGGGCCATGCGCCGCGGCATGGCGCTCGGCGAGCTGCCGTTCGTGAAGGGTTGGGGCCACCGCACCGCCACGATGCGGCTCGAGGACAAGCTCAAGGAAAGCCCGAACAGCCCCTACGTCATGCCGCATGTGCGCGGCGCGATCACCGATGCCTACAAGCGCGCCGAGATTGCCGGCCCGGAGGCGCTCGACGCGATCGAAACGCACGACTGCTTCACCACCACCGAATACATGGCGATCGATCATTTCGGCCTCACCAAGCCCGGCGAAAGCTGGAAGGCGGTGGAGGAAGGCCGCATCGCGCTCGACGGCGATCTTCCGATCAACCCGAGCGGCGGCCTGATCGGCGCCGGGCACCCGGTCGGGTGCACCGGAGTGCGCATGCTGCTCGATGCGTGGAAGCAGATCAGCGGAAATGCCGGCGACTACCAGGTGGGGGGCGCGCGCCAAGTGCAGACCCTCAACATCGGCGGCAGCGGCACGACGACGGTGAGTTTCGTCTTGGCGGCCGGCAACGCGTGAGCGGGCCGATCCGCTTCGACGGGCGCGCGGCGCTCGTCACCGGCGCCGGCAAGGGATTGGGCCGCGCCTATGCGCTGCTGCTGGCGGGGCGCGGGGCCGCCGTGGTCGTCAACAACAGAAAGCGCGAGGCGGCGGGCGAAAAGGGCTCGGCCGACCGTGTCGTCGACGAAATCCGCGCCGCAGGCGGCAAGGCGATCGCGAACTACGACAGCGTCGAGAGCCGCGAAGCGGGCGAGCGCATGGTCAAGGCGGCGCTCGATGCATTCGGGCGTCTCGATATCCTCGTCAACAATGCCGGCGTCGACCAGCACGCGGCGCTACACAACACGCCGATCGCGGACTTCGAGCGTGTGTTCAACATCAACTTTTTCGGCAGCGTCTATGGGACGAAAGCGGCGCTGCCGCGGATGCGCGAGAAGAACTACGGCCGCATCGTCTTCAGCACATCTTCGGCCGGGCTCTACGGCCTGCACGGCCTCACCGCCTATTCGGCCAGCAAAGGCGCGCTGATCGCCTTGACGCGCGCGCTGGCGCAGGAATGCGCGCGGCGCGGAATCCGCGTCAACGCGGTGGCACCCTACGCGCTGACGCCGATGACCGAGCGCCAGGGGGTGGACACATCGCAGCTCCACGGCCCCGAGCTGGTGGCGCCGCTCGTTGCTTGGCTCGCGAGCGAGCAATGCAGCGCCAATGGCGAGACCTTCATTGCCGGCTCGGGCCATTTCGGCCGCGCCTGGGCGGTGGAGAACGCCGGCGTGAAGCTCGCCGCCGAGAATGCGATTTCGCCCGAGGACGTGGCCGCGCGCATCGACGCGATTCGCGCCGAGACGGCCCCGCGCGGCTATCCCGATGCGGTCGCCTCGTTCCTCGGCATCAAGCGCGGCGCGTGATGTGGCGCGACCGTTCGCGTTGACGCCGCTTCGCCGCCCCGGCACGCTTGCTGCGAGGGAGGCAGGGCGTGGCACGCGAATTCATGAGCACCAGGGAGGTGGCGGATTACCTGCGCATCAAGCAGAGGAAGGTCTATGCGCTGCTGCTCGCGAAGCGCATCCCGTGCTCGCGCGTCACGGGCAAGTGGCTGTTCCCGAAGCATCTCATCGACCTCTGGGTGGCCGAGAACACCGACTATGCGGGCCTCGGCTTCGAGACGCGGCCGCCGGTGCCCGTGGTGGCGGGCAGCCACGATCCGCTGCTCGACTGGGCCGTGCGCGAATCGGGCTGCGGCCTGGCGCTCCGCGCCAGCGGCAGCCTCGACGGCTTGAAGCAGCTCGCCGCGGGCGAGGCGATGATGGCGGGCCTCCATGTGCGCGACGGCAAGAGCGGAGAGTACAACGTGCCCGTGCTGCGCGAGGCGGCCGGATTGCGCGACGTCGTCCTTATACATTGGGCGCGGCGGCGCCAGGGGCTGGTGCTGGCGCCGGGCAACCCGCTCAAGATCCGCCGCATCGCCGATATCGTGCGGAAGCGGGCGCGCTTCATGCTGCGCCAGCCTTCGGCCGGCAGCCACCTTTTACTGCTCCACTTCCTCGCCGCCGCGCGATTGAAGCCCGCCGACGCGAACTTCGTCCATCCGCCGGTGCTGAGCGAGACCGATGTGGGCCTCGCCATCGTCGAGGGCCGCGCCGATGCCGGTCTTGCGGTCGAGGCGGTCGCGCGCCAATTCCGCCTCGCCTTCGTGCCGCTCGCCGACGAGCGCTTCGATCTGGCGCTCCGGCGCAGGAGCTATTTCGAGGCGCCCGCGCAATCGCTGTTCGCGTTCGCGGGTACCGCCGCCATGAAGCGCCGCGCCGCGGCGCTCGGGGGCTACGACGTCGGCGAAACCGGGCGCGTGACGTGGAACGGCTGACGTCGGAGCGCTAGCCGAGCGACGGCACGCAGACGCGGCGCTTGCCTCCGCCGGCGGCGATCTCGACGACGGCGATGTCGACGCCGTAGACGAGCTTCAGGCTCTCGGGCGTGATCGTTTCCGCGGGCGGGCCGAGGCGCACGAGCGTGCCTTGATGCAGCATCGCGACGCGGTCGGCGACGAGGAACGCCTGGTCGGGATCGTGGGTCGAGAGGACGATGGCGAGGCCGGCGCGCGCCAGGAGCCGGATGCGCTCGAGCACGCGCACCTGGTTGCCGAAATCCAGGCTCGCGGTCGGCTCGTCCATCACCAGGATGCGCGGCTCCTGCGCGAGCGCCCGCGCGATCAGCGCCATCTGCCGCTCGCCGCCGCTGATGCGGGTGTAGACGGAGTCGGCGAGCCGCTCGATGCCGATCGTGGCGAGGGCCTGGCGCGCGATCTCGCGGTCGCGCTTGCCGGGCGATGCGAACGGCCCCAGATGCGCGGCGCGCCCCATCAGCACCACGTCGAACACGGAGAACGGGAAATATCCGGTGTGCGCCTGCGGCACGTAGCCGGCGACGCGCGCCACCGCCGCGCGCGCCATGCGCGCGAGCGGCGCATCGCCGTAGCGCACCTCGCCGCCTTGCGCCGGGATCAGGCCGAGAATGGTTTTGAAGAGGGTTGTCTTGCCACCGCCGTTGGGGCCGAGCAGGCACATCACCTCGCCGGCGTCGAGCGCGAGCGAAACGCCGGCGCCGACGCGCTTGCCCGGATAGCCGAACGCGAGATCGAGCACGGAAAGCTTCATTGCCAGCTCCGCCGCGCCGCCGCCAGCAACCAGATGAAGAACGGCGTGCCGATGAAGGCGGTGAGCACGCCCAACGGCACCTCGATGCGCGCCATCGTGCGCGCGAGCGTGTCGACGAGCAGCAGGAACGCGGCGCCGAGCAGCACCGAGACGGGCAAGAGCCGCGCGAAATTGGGCCCCGCAAGCAGGCGCGCGAAATGCGGCACGAGCAGGCCGATCCAGCCGACGATGCCGCTGATCGAGACGACGGCGGCGGTCATCAGCGTGGCCGCGGCGATCACCGTGAGGCGCACGCGCACGACGTTGACGCCGAGCGCCTTCGCCTCTTCGTCGCCGAGCGCCATCAGATTCATTCGCCAGCGCAAGAGCCAGAGCGGGATCAAGCCGAGCAGCACCGGCGCCAACGTCGTCGCGATGTCGGCAAGATTGGTGGCGGCGAGCGAGCCCAGCAGCCAGAACGTGATCGCGGGGAGCTGGTTGTAGGGATCGGCGAGATACTTCAGGAGCGCCAGCACGCTGCCAAGCAGCGCGCCGATCACGACGCCGGCCAGGATCAGCACGAGGATCGGGTCGTGTCCTTTCACCGCCTGGCCGATGAGGTAGACGGCCGCGACGGCGCCGAGCCCCCACGCGAAGGCGAGCCCTTGAATCCACCAGAGATCGAGCGAGAGGAAGATGCCGAGCGCGGCCCCGAGCGCGGCGCCGGCTGAGACGCCGAGGATGTCGGGCGAGACCAGCGGATTGCGGAAGAGGTTCTGGTAGGCCGCACCCGCGGCCGCCAGCGCCGCACCCACCATCAGCGCCGCGACGACGCGCGGTCCCCGGATCTGGAACAGCACGGTCTCCGCGGTCGGCGGAAGCCCGTGCGCGCCGCCGGTAAGCTTCGCCCATGCGAGCGCAACGAGATCGCCGGGCGCGATCGGATAGCGGCCGATGGCGAACGCGGCGATGACGGCGGCGAGCAGCAGCAACACGGCGGCAGTTACGGCGAGGAGAGGTCGCCGGTTCATGCCGACACCACCTAAGTCGTCATCCCGACCGGAGCACGGCGTCCTTACGCCGTGCGGAGTGGAGGGATCGTGCGCCAACTGGCCGCGATCCCTCCGCTCCGCGCGGTGCAGGGGCACCGCGCTCCGGTCGGGATGACGATGGTGTTGAAGAGAGAACGCCCCTCATTTCCCCGCCGGCAGGGCTTTGGCGAGCAACTGTTCGAGCTGCGCGTCGGTCGGCACGCGGTGATAGAAGCGCCGGTGGAAGTCGCTGACGATGGGGCGGATGTCGTCGGGGAACGCATCGGGATAGAAGAGATGCGCGAGCCACTGCAGGCCGAGCAGCCGGTTCACGGCGGGCGGAAAGTCGATCCAGCCGAACGGAAGATTGGGCGACAGGAACACGCGCTTCTCTCTGACCGCTTTCACGTCCTTCCACGCGGAGTCGCCGAGCGCGCGCTGATAGAACGCAGTATCGATGGTAAGAATCGTGTCGGGGTTCCAGCCCAGTACCTGCTCCAGCGAGACGTTGACGAGCCCGCCGGGGCCGAGCGCCGCCGCGACATTCACGGCGCCCGCGCGCTCGATGATTTCGGTGTTGATCGATCCGGCGAGCCCGGTCTGCAGGCCCGTGGGACCGCGGCCATAGTAGACCCGCGGGCGCTTCGCGGCCGGAATTGCGCCGATCGCGCGGTCGAGGGATCGGAGCAGATTGCTCGCATAGGAGGCATGGCCTTCGGCGGCGTCGCGCCGGTCGATGACCTCGCCGAGCAGCAGGTATGAAGCGGCGATCTGGTCGAAGTTGCCGTCGAGCAGCACATAGGGAATCCCGGTCTGCTCCTGCACGCGGTTGGCGAGCGAGACATAGGTCGCGGCGACTGTGCCGTAGTCGATGATGAGGTCGGGCTTCAAGCCGATCACGGTTTCGAGGTTGGTGGTGTTGCCGCGGCCGGTGAGGCGGCCGGTTTCGGGCAGCGCGCCATAGCGCTCCGGCACGAATTCCTTCTCGGCGGCGCGGAAGGCGTTGGTCCAGCCGAGCAGCAGGTCGGGTGCCGCCGTGAAGAGGGCGATCGCGGCTGGCGGGCCGGCGGCGAATACGCGCGCAACCTTCGCCGGCAGCTCGATCTTGCGCCGCGCCGCATCGACGATCGTGCGCTTGCCCTGCGCGCGAAGGACCGCGGGAAACGCCAGCGCACCCGCCGTCCCCAACATCGCACCCCGCCGCGTGATCGCGCGTCCGGCCATTGCCCGCCGACGATAATTTCCGCAGCGGCCGACTATACCACCGCTGCCGTCAGTGCGTGATCTTCTTGTAGTTGGGGAAGAAGAGCTGCTCGCCGCCGATCTTGTAGCTCGCGATCGCCGCCTGGCCCTCGCGCGAGCTGATCCAGTCGACGAAGGCCATGCCGAGCTCCCTCTTCACGTGCGCGTGCTTGGCCGGGTTCACCAGCATCACGCCGTACTGGTTGAACAGCTTCTGCTCGCCCTCGACGGCGATGACGAGGCTCTGCCGGTTCTTGAACGAGAGCCAGGTGCCGCGGTCGGCGAGCGCGTAGGCGTTCATGCCCGCGGCGGTGTTGAGCGTCGGCCCCATGCCCGAGCCGGTCTCGCGATACCAGGTCCCTTTGCCGGCGGCGAGGTCGATGCCGGCCGCCTTCCAGAAGCGCAGCTCGGCCGCGTGCGTGCCGCTCTTGTCGCCGCGCGAGGCGAACGGCGCCTTGGCCGCGGCGATCTTCTTCAGCGAATCGACCGTGTCCTTCGAGCCCTTCACTTTGGCCGGATCGGCGGCCGGGCCGACGACGACGAAGTCGTTGTACATCACCTCGCGCCGCTCGACGCCGAACCCGTCGGCGACGAATTTCAGCTCCGCCTCGCGGTCGTGAACGAAGACGACGTCGGCGTCACCGCGCCGCCCCGTGTCGAGCGCCTGACCCGTGCCGAGCGCCACGACGCGCACCTTGATGCCGGTCTTGGCTTCGAACAGCGGCAGGATGTGCTTGAACAGGCCCGATTGCTCGGTCGAGGTCGTCGACGCGACCACGATGGATTTGTCCTGCGCTGCGGCGGGCGCCGCCGAGGAGAGCGCGGCGAACGCGGTCAGGGCCAGCGATGTTCTGCGGTTCATCGTTTCCTCCTCATTTTTTGGCCGGGTCAGACCGGCAGTTCGCCGCAGATGAACGCGGCGGCCTCGGGCGATTTCGGAGCGGCGAAGAAATCCGCGGCGGGCGCGCGCTCGACGATGCGCCCGCGGTGCAGGAACACGATCTCGTCGGCCAGGCGGCGCGCCTGACCGAGATCGTGCGTGGTCATGACTATCTTGGTGCCGGCTTCGTGCATCGCGAGCACGATGGCCTCGACCAGGCGCGTCGCCGCCGGGTCGAGGCTGGCGGTGGGCTCGTCGAGGAACAGAAGCTTCGGGTCGAGCGCCCAGGCGCGCGCGAGCGCCACGCGCTGCTGCTCGCCGCCCGAAAGCCTTCGCGCCGGCCGCGATGCCAAATGCGCGAGGCCCACTGCTTCGAGCCGCTCGGTCGCGATCCGGTGCCGCTCGGCCCGGCCGATGCCGGCGAGCTTCAATCCATACTCGACGTTGCCGCGCACGCTCCGGCGCAGCATCACCGGGCGCTGGAACACCATCGCGTCGGGGCGCCTTCCGATGCGCGGCCCACGCCACCCGATCGCGCCAGCGGAGGGGCGCAAGAGGCCGTGACAGAGGCGCAGCAGCACGCTCTTGCCTGCGCCGTTGGGGCCGAGGATCACGGTGCGCGGGCCCGCCTCGAGCGTCAGCGAAATGCGCTCGAGAATCGCCACGCCGCCGGCCGCGAACGACAGATCGCTGAGCACGAGCGGCAAGGGCGATTGGCGCGCGTGCATGGCGCTCACCCGTGGCGAGCCTGCGCCATCGCCTTCACCACGTGGGCGAGCGCGTTGATGAGCACGATGAGCGCGATCAGTACGAGGCCAAGCCCCAGCGCCATCGGCAGGTCGCCCATGCTGGTTCGAAGCGCGATCGCCGTCGTCATCACGCGCGTGAGCCCGTCGATGTTGCCGCCGACGATCATGACGGCGCCCACCTCGGCGCTGGCGCGGCCGAGCCCGGCGAGCACGGCGGTGGCGAGCGAGAAGCGCGTGTCCCAGATCAGCGTCGCGATCGAGCGCCGCGGTGTGGCGCCGAGCGAGCGCATCTGCTCCTCATATTCGTGCCACGCGTCCTCGACGGTCTGGCGCGCGAGGGCGGCGATGATCGGGAAGACGAGGATCGTCTGCGCGATCACCATGGCGCCGGGCGTGAACAGGATGCCGAGCTCGCCGAGCGGTCCGGTGCGCGAGAGCAGCAGATAGACGACGAGGCCGACGACGACCGGCGGCAATCCCATCATGCCGTTGAAGAGGGTCACGAGCGCGCCGCGGCCGGGGAAGCGGAAGAGTGCCAGCGCCGCGCCGATCGGGAGGCCGATCAGCGCCGCCAGCGCCACCGCCGAGAGGCTCACCGCCAGCGACAGGCCGACGATGCCCCAGAGCGCGGGATCGGCTCCCGCGATGAGCGCCAGGGCGGCGGAAAGGGCGTCGCGTTCGGGCATCTTCCGCCGCACGTCTTAGGCGGCGGTGGCGCGCGGCTGGATCTGGAGAACGAAATGCAGAAATATGCAGGAAAAAGCAGACTCAACCCGCCGGCTGGAACAGCTCGATGAGATTCCCGTCAGGGTCCTCGAGCAGGATCTGCTGGCCGCCCGGGCCCTTCACGATGTCGTTGCGGAACTTGAGCCCAGCCGCCTTCAAGCGCGCGACCTCGGCGCCGAGATTCCCGGAGATCAGCTGGATGCGGTTCCAGCCGCCGGCCTCCGGGCGCCGTCCGTCCGGCATGGGCCGCCCGGCCGAACTTGCCGGCCCGCTCAGCAAGAGGCGCAGCGGCCCGCGCGTCGCCGAGGCGAACGCCGGCTTCATATCGGCCTGGACCGTGAAGCCGAGATGCTTGGTGTAGAAATCGAGCGCGGCGGCGACGTCGCCGACCATGTAGCGGACGTTGACCAGCGTTTCAGACATGTGCGTCTCGCCCAAAGCTAGCCGGCAAGCGCCGCCGGGTCCGCGCGCAAGGCCTTCCGCGCCCACCACGCGAAGGTTGCGCCGACGATGGCGGGCTTCCGCATGAAATCGCGCGCCTGGCGGCCGAGTTCGGGGCGAATCGGCCTGATCGCGCCCGCCGCTTCGGCGTCGAGCTGGAGGCGCGCGGCGAGCTCCATCGCCACCGCGAGGTAGGTGGCCTCGGCGATGTCGCGGCCCGCCGCAAGGATGCCGTGATGGGCGAGCAGGATCGCGCGCTTGCCGCCGAGCGCCTCGGAAATCATGCGGCCTTCGTCGTCGGCCACAGGCACGCCGGGCCATTCGGGCAGGAACGCCACGTCGTCGTAGAGCATCGCCGTGTCCATGTGCGAGACGACGAGCGGGCGCCCGATCATCGCCAGCGCCGACGCCTTGGGCGGATGCGTGTGAACGATCGCCATCGCGTCGGGGCGTTTCTTGTAGACCCAGATGTGGAAGCGCACGGCCGGGTTCGGGATGCCCTTGCCCTCGACGACCTTCAGGTGTTCGTCGACGCACAACAGGTGCGCGGGCCGCGCCTCGTCGAAGCCGACGCCGATGGGCAGGGTGCGGAAGGTGCCGTCGGGGAGGCGCTGGCTGAGCTGCCCGGCGAGCCCCGAGCAGTGCCCCTCCGCCGCCAGGATGCGCGCGGCGAGGACGAGTCGCTCGGGCTCGGTCCACGCCGCCGGCCTCAAATGCGCGTCGAGGTCGCGCTCGACCTGGGCGTGCGTTACATCGCGTGTGGCATCCATCGTGGTTTCTCCCTATACGCACCGGCCGCGCGGGCGTTGAAGGCGGGGGTTGCGTCATTTAAGGTTCGCCCGACGGCGCAGGTCAAACCGAAACGCGCCGTCGAGGGAGGAAAAAAGCCATGCGAGGCAGACTCGGACTACCCGTCGCCGCCGCCGTGTTCGCGGCCTTGGCGGCCGGCGCTCACGCGCAGACGGAAATCACCTTCTCGACTTGGGTCCCGCACGCACACCAGCTCAACCAATACGGCTTCTTCCCATGGCTCGGGGAAGTCGAGAAGGCCACCAACGGGCAGGTGAAATTCAAGACGCTGCCCAAGCCGATCGCCGCGCCCAACCAGCACTACGACGCGGTGATCAAGGGCCAGGTCGATCTGTCCTATGCCACCTACGGTTACCAGCCGCAGCGTTTCCTGCCCTATCTCATCGCCGAGCTGCCGCAGCTCGGCGAATCGGCGGTGCATAACGGCGTGGCGCTCTGGCGCATCCACAAGAAGTACTACGAGAAGCTGCCGATCCATCAGGACATCCAGCTGCTCGGCGTCATGACCCACGGCCCGGGCATGATGCACCACAGCAAGAAGCCGCTCATGACGCCCGCCGATCTGAGGGGCCAGAAGATCCGCGTGGGCGGCGACGTGCCCAGGGCGATCGTCGAGCATTTCGGCGGCGTCGTCATCACGCAGCCGGCGCCCAAATCCTACGAAATTCTCTCGCAGGGCATCGCCGACGGCATATTCTTTCCGATGGAGTCCGTGCCCAGTTTCAATCTCACCAAGCTCGTGCCCCACACCACCTACGTGCGGGGCGGCCTCTACTCCTCGTCGTTCTGGTTCGGCATGAACAAGGACGTTTACAACAAGCTGCCCGAATCGGCGAAGGCGGCGCTCGCGCGCATGGGCGGCGAAGCCTTCGCGCGCTACATCGGCGAGAAATTCTGGGACCGCTCCGACGCCGAAGGGCTGGCGGAGGCGAAGAAGAACGGCAACACCTACCAGCCGGCCTCGGCCGAGTTCGTGGCGGAACTGTCGAAGGTCACGGCCCGGCTCGAAAGCCAATACGCGGCCGAGCTCGACAAGCTCGGCCTGCCCGGCCGCCAGGTGATTGCGGACTTCCGCGCCGAGATCGCCAAGGTCGCGGCCGGCAACTAGTGTCCGCGCCGGGCCGTTGAAGGACGCGGCCGGCTCGTCTAACGTTCGGTCATCGGCGCGCGGCCGGACACAAACGCGCCCTGAGGGAGGCAGCCACACCATGAAACGCATTCTCGGACTCTCCGGCGCCGTGCTCGCCGCGACCGGACTTGCCGCGGGCGCGCGGGCCCAGACGGAGCTGACGTTCTCGACCTGGGTTCCGCCCACGCACACGCTCGTCACCTACGGCTTCGTGCCCTGGTTCGAGGAGGTCGAAAAGGCCACCGGCGGCAAACTGAAGTTCAAGGTCCTGCCGAAGCCGGTCGCGGCGCCCAACCAGCACTACGACGCCGTGGCCAAGGGCCAGGTCGACATCTCCTACGCCACCTACGGCTACCAGCCCGAGCGCTTCATGCCGTACCTCATCGCGGAACTGCCGCAGCTCGGCGAGACGGCGGTCCACAACGGCGTGGCGCTCTGGCGCATCCACAAGAAGTATTACGAGAAGCTGCCGATCCACAAAGACGTCTATCTCGTCGGCGTCATGACCCACGGGCCGGGCATGATGCACCACGCCAAGAAGCCGATCATGACGCCGGCCGATCTCAAAGGGCAGAAGGTCCGGGTCGGCGGCGACGTGCCGAAGGCCATCGTCGAGCATTTCGGCGGCGTCGTGATCACGCAGCCGGCGCCGAAATCCTACGAGATCCTGTCGCAGGGCATCGCCGACGGCATCTTCTTCCCCGGGGAGGCGCTCAAGAGCTTCAACATCTACAAGCTCGTGCCGCACACCACCTACGTGAAGGGCGGCCTCTACTCGTCGTCGTTCTGGTTCGCGATGAACAAGGCGAAATACGACAGCCTGCCGGCCGAAGTGAAGGCGACGCTCGACAAGATGGGCGGCGAGGCGTTCGCGCGCTTCATGGGCGAGAAGAGCTGGGACCGCGCCGACGGCGAAGGGCTGGCGCTCGCCAAGGAGAACAAGAACAGCTACCAGGAAGCCTCGCCCGAACTGGTGGCGGAACTGTCGAAGGTCACCGCCAAGATCGAGGCCGACTACGCCTCGCAGCTCGACAAGCTGGGCTTGCCCGGCAAGCAGGTGATCGCCGAGTTCCGCGCCGAGGTGGCGAAGGTCGCAGCCACCAAGTAAGCGGAATCGCCTAACGGAGTCCGACGGCGGCGGCCGCCCGAAGGGGCGCCGCCGCTTGCGGTTTGGTCCGGGCGCCGGCTACGGAATCGACCCGCGCCAAAGGCTTGTTCTAGCAGGCCGCAGCGGCGCTCGGCCCCGCGCGCGCAGGAGGGGATCCCTGGCACCGCCGGCAACACGGGCATGACGCCCGCACCGGCGCAGGGCACCGAGCATGAGCGAGCCGATCGGGCAAAGGCCGCGCAGAAGGGGGATCGACGTCGTCGTCGACCGCTGGGCGACGCGCACGCTCGGCGCGGTCACCGTCATCACTCTGTTCGCCATGATGTGGCTCACCTTCGCCGACGTATGGGGCCGGTACCTCTTCCGCGCGCCGGTCCCAGGCGCCTACGAGATCACCGAGTTCATGATGGGGGTGCTGATCTTCTCCGGCCTCCCCATCCTCTGCGTCCAGGAGGGGCACGTCACCATCGACGTGCTCGATCCGCTGTTTCCGCGCGGATGGCGCCGCCCGCACCGCGCCATCGTCAACCTGATCAGCGGCGGCGCGCTCGGCGTGCTCGCCTGGCGCATGTTCGTCCAGGCCGGCGAGCTTACGCGCAACAACGAAGTGACGATGACGCTCAAGATCCCGCACGGGCCGTTCGCGATGGTGTTCGCGGGCCTCTCGGCCGCCGCGTGCGTCGCCTGCATCGCGGTGTTCATCGCCTATGCGTTCGGGAGCCGCGATCCTTCCGAGGCGAAGATATGACGATCACGCTCATCGCCTTCGCCATCCTGATGACGATCTCGTTCGCGCGCGTCCCCATCGCGTTCGCGATGGGGATCGTCGGCTTCGTCGGCTTCGCCATCCTGCGCGGCGGCATCGATCCCGCGCTCGGCCAGCTCGAGAAGGTCGCGTTCTCGACCGGCCTCAACTACGAGCTCTCGGTGCTGCCCCTCTTCATCCTGATGGGCAATTTCGTCACCAGCGCGCGCATGTCCGAAGATCTCTACCGCGCGGCGAACGGCTTCCTCGGCCACCGCCGCGGCGGCCTCGCCATGGCCACCATCGTGGCCTGCGGCGGTTTCGGCGCGGTGTGCGGCTCGGCCATGGCGACGGCCGCCACGATGGCGAAGGTGGCGATGCCCTCGATGCGCCGCTTCGGCTATTCCGACAAGCTCGCCGTCGCCTCGATCGCCTCGGGCGGCACGCTCGGTATTCTGATCCCGCCCTCGACGATCATGGTCATCTACGGGATCATGACGCAGACCAATATCGGCCACCTGATGGCCGCCGGCATCCTGCCGGGCCTGGTCGCGATCGGCTTCTATCTGCTGGCCGTCCAATACGTCGTGCGCACCGATCCTGCCGCGGGCCCGCGCGGCGAACGCACGCCCTGGCGCGAGCGCATGCGCCTGCTCGCGAACGTGTGGGGCGTCAGCGTCCTCTTCCTCATCGTCATGGTCGGTATCTATGGCGGCTTCTTCACCGCCACCGAAGCCGCCGGCATCGGCGCCGCCGGCGCCTTCCTCTTCGCGCTGTTCCGGGGCGAGCTGACCTGGGCGAAGCTCTACAAGGTACTGCTCGACAGCGCCGTCACCACCGCGATGATGTTCACGGTGCTGATGGGCGCCATCCTGTTTTCCGATTTCATCAATTTCACCGGCTTCGCCGAGGCGCTGGTGAAGTTCGTCAACGAGCTCGGGGTCAACCGCTGGGGCGTCCTCGCCGCCATCCTGCTCATCTACATCCTGCTCGGCACCGCGATGGAGGAGCTGTCGATGATCCTCCTGACCGTGCCGGTGTTCTTCCCGCTGGTGATGTCGCTCGGCTTCGACAAGGCGCTCGGCGTGCCGCCGGGCCTGATCGGCGTCTGGTTCGGCATCCTCATCGTCTGCGTGGTCGAGATCGGCATGATCAGCCCACCGGTCGGCGTAAACCTGTTCGTGCTGAGGAGCGTGCTGCCCGACGTGCCCACCGGCATGATCTTCAGGGGCGTGCTTCCGTTCTTCACCATAGACATCGTGCGCATCGGGGTGCTCGCCGCGTTCCCGATCATCTCGATCTGGCTGCCCTCGCACATGCGCTGAAACCGTCCCCGCTCGCGGCAACGCGAACGGCGCCGGCACGCCCGTCCATACCTTCGCCGCTTTTCCGCCACGGTCTCGCCGTCAGCGGATCGTCTATCTCGCGCGCGTCCGATGCGGGGCCGCCTTTGCGGTCGGGCGCGCGACTCCACGTTCCCAACAATCGAAACAAGGCTGAGGTTCACACCTATGAAACATCTCCGTCACCTTCTCGTCGCCGGCGCGGCCGCCGCCGCTCTCGCGGTTGCGGCCCTCCCCGCCAGCGCGCAGGGCGCCCGCGTCTCGGCCGGCACGCTGTCGTGCAGCGTGGCGCCGGGTGTCAGCTTCATCTTCGGCTCGACCCGCCAGGTGCACTGCATCTACTACGGCGCCAACGGCGTGGCCGAGCGCTACCTCGGTCAAATCGACCGGTGGGGCGTCGACATCGGGTATACCAACGCCGCCACGATGATGTGGGCGGTGCTGGCCGGCACCCAGACGCTTCCGCCGGGCACCCTCGCCGGCAACTACGCGGGAGTCTCGGCGGCCGTGACCCCGGGCATCGGCGGCGCGGCCAACGTGCTGGTGGGCGGCAGCGGGGCCACCGTCTCGCTGCAGCCGGTGAGCGTCGAAGGCAACACCGGCTTGAATCTCGCCGCCGGCGTCGGCTCGCTCATTCTGCGCCGGCCCTAGTCAAGCGGCGCCTTTCGCTGGCTCAAAGGCGGGGCGGGTCCCAGCGACCCGCCCCGCTTTTTCGTTTCACGTCGCGGTAAACTGCAAACCCCCGCCCGGCCCTCAGCTTTCCCCCTTCACGCACGCCTTGACGTAGTCGCCGGTCATGCAGCGACGGGCGGTGTCGATGTGGTGCCGGTAGCGGTAGACGGGGCGTCCGGCCTCGTCCTTCACGTTCTCCACGGCGAGCATGGCCTTGAAGTGAGCCGTGAGCTCGGCGCGCAGCGCCTTCGCCTCCGCCATGTGCGGCGGCAGCGTCCAGTACCGATGGTGCTTGGCGACGATCAGCCCCCAGTGGCCGCGCGCGAAGCGGGCCTTCTCCTCGCCCTCGACCGCGTCGGCCGCCTTCACGACCGCCGCGAAGGCGGCGATCGCGGCGCGATAGGCATCGAGATCCTTTTCGTTCTTGTCGTAGGCGAGATATCTCTCGACGCCGTAGGCGTAGTCGATGTCGAGCACGGCGACGGCGAGCCGCACCGCCTTGGCCTCGGGCCCTTGCGCCTCTGCCGCCTCGAACCGCCTGGCGAGCGCGTCGACGATCCCGCCGTCGACGGCCTTGCGCAGCAGGTTGCGTGCGTTCTGGCGCAGTTCGACGTTGTCGTCGTCGAGGAAATCGAGCAGGCGCGAAACGGTCGCGGCGTCGAGCTGCGTGCGCAGCACCTGCATGTCGATTAGCGCGCCGACCAGGCTCGCCAGCAGCGCGTCGGAGCTCTTGGGATCGCGGATCGTGGCCAGGATCCAGGGCAGGGCCTTGTCGCCGCGCCGCGCAAGTTCCGTGCGCGATTGGAGGCGGATCGCCGGATTCGCCGATTCGAGGCCGGCGCGGAAGGCGCTTTCCTCCTGCGCCGAGGGCGGCTGAGAGAACGCGTCGGCGATGAGGCGCAGGCGCAGGCCCGTGCGCTTCCCCGGCGCGGGCGCCGGCTCGAGGCGCGCCGTCGTGCATCCGCGCACCGGCACCGGCGCCTGATCGAAGCTCACCTCGTACTTCTGCCCGTCGATGGTTACGAAGGCCTGCTTGTTCGCGAGGTGCACGCGCACATGGACCGATTTGATTCCGGTCTGGGCGCCGCCCACGAACACCGGCACGAACAGCGTGTGCAGCTTGGTCTTGCCCTCGTAGATGTGGAGATGAACGAAGGTCTGACACGGCTCCCCGCGCGGGAAGCGCGCCACCCACTCGAAGCGCGGCGCGGGGCCGTTGTTCGTGGTGTAGACCAGCAGCTCGGACGGCGGCTCGGTCGTGGGCGTGATCTGGTGCCGGATCGCCGCCTGCCGCGTCGTGGGGTCGATCTCCTCGAGCCCGCTCATCGTGCCGACGACGTAGTAGTCGGTGCCGGCCAAGTCCCCCCTCGGCCACTGGCCGATCACGCCGAGGAGGCCGAAGGCGGAGAAAAGACCGAGGCAGACGAAGAACAGCCACGCCATCGCGCGGCGCCGCGTCTTCCAGAACAAGTATGCGACGACGCTGGCGAGGCAGAGGACGATGAGGACGGAGAGGACTGTCGTGAGGTGTTGAACCCCGTCGATCGCCTTGATCACGCGCTCGAGATTGTCGACGAGCTTCGAGAAGATGTCGGAGAACGGAACATCTTTGGCCATGGCGGGCCTCCCGCGCGGGGTACAACCATGATCCGCCTTCGCCGGGAGGTGCCGCAACCCGATTCAGTGTGAGCCAGCTCACGTTCGGGTGGCGTCGTTGCGTGCGCTTTGCACCGCGCTGCCTTCGCGGTTATATCCAGCGCAGGACGAACTCGAGGGAGGATCCGGAATGGCGCCCGACGATTCGCGTCGCGACGAGCCGCGCCGCAACCGGCCGAAGCTGCGCTCGCGCATCGCCATCGACGGGCTCGACCGCGCGCCGCACCGCGCGTTCCTGCGCGCGACCGGTCTCGGCGACGAGGCGCTCGCGCGGCCGATGATCGGCGTCGCCACCACCGAAGGCGAGATGACGCCGTGCAACATGGGCCTCCGCGCCCAGGCGCAGTGGGCGAAGCAGGGCATCGCCGAGGCCGGCGGCACGCCGCGCGAGTTCACGACCATCGGCGTCTCCGACGGCGTCTCGATGAATCACCAGGGCATGAAATTCTCGCTCATCTCGCGCGAGATTATCGCCGATTCAGTCGAGGCGGTCGTGCGCGCGCACGTCTATGACGGCATCGTCGGCATGGGCGGCTGCGACAAGACCCTGCCCGGCATGATGATGGGCATCGTGCGCGTCAACGTGCCCGGCGCGTTCCTCTATGGCGGCGCGCACCTTCCCGGCCGCTGGCGCGGGCAGGAGGTGACGGAACTCGCGACCTATGAGGGCGTCGGCAAGGTGCAGACCGGCGCCATGAGCGAGGCCGATCTTGCCGACCTGGAGCGCCACTGCATGCCGACCGTCGGCGCCTGCGCCGGACAGTTCACCGCCAACACGATGGGCATGGTGTCGGAGGCGTTGGGCCTGGCGCCGCTGGGCTCGTCGATGATCCCCGCCGTCTTCAGCGAGCGCCAGGCCGTGGCGCGCCGCGTGGGCCAGCTCGTCATGCGCGCGCTCGACGCCGGCGGCCCGCTGCCGCGCGACCTCGTCACGAGGAAGAGCCTCGAGAACGCGGCGGCGGTGGTGGCGGCCACCGGCGGCTCGACCAACGCCGCGCTGCACATCCCCGCCATCGCGCACGAGGCCGGCCTCCGCTTCACGATCGACGACGTCGCCGCCGTCTTCGACCGCACGCCGCTGATCGCCGATCTCCAGCCCGGCGGCCGCTTCCTGGCGAAGGACGTGCACGCGATCGGCGGCGCGCCGGTGGTGATGAAAGCCCTCCTGGCGCTTGAGCGCTTGCACGGCGATGCGCTGACGCTGGCGGGCGAGCGCATGGACAGGGTGCTGGCGGCGTTCCCCGATCCCGACGGCGAGGTCGTGCGAAAGAAGGACAGGCCGATCACCGCCGACGGCGGCGTCGTGGTCTTGAAGGGCAATCTCTGCCCCGACGGCGCGCTGTTGAAGGTCGCGGGTCTGAAGTCGCTGGCGTTCCGCGGGCCCGCGCTGGTGTTCGACGACGAGGAAAGCTGCACCGCCGCGGTGCGCGAGCGGCGCTATCCGGAAGGCTCGGTCATCGTGATCCGTTACGAGGGGCCCAAGGGTGGGCCGGGCATGCGCGAGATGTTGGGAACCACGGCGCTCATCTACGGCCAGGGCATGGGCGAGAAGGTGGCGCTCGTCACCGACGGGCGTTTCTCCGGCGCCACGCGCGGCATGTGCATCGGCTACGCCAGCCCGGAGGCCGCGGCCGGCGGCCCGCTCGCGCTCATCAAGCAGGGCGACATCGTGCGCATCGACGCCAAGGCGCGCCGCATCGACGTCGAACTCTCCGCCGACGAGCTCGCCCGCCGCCGCGCCTCATGGCGGCCGCCCGAGCGCGCCCGCCTCGCCGGCACGCTCGAGAAATACGCCACCCTCGTCGGCCCCGCCAATCTCGGCGCCGTCACGCACTCGGGCGGAGTGGTGTGGGAAGTCGAGGAATAGTGTTCGGGCGCGCTTCCCTCACTTCCCATCGCTCGCCAGGGGCGAGCGATGGGCCCCTTCTCTCCCGCAAGCGGGAGAGAGAAGTGAAAGCAACGCGCGCCAATTCTTCTCTCTCCCTCTGGGAGAGAAGGGGCCCATTTCGCTGCCCTTGCGGCGAAATGGGAAGTGAGGGCCGGCGCCGCAGCATGGGAAGGAAGCAACCATGACCTCGACCAAAACCCGCCTCGGCTATATCGGGATGGGCCTCATGGGCGCGCCGATGACGCGGCGGCTGCTCGACGCCGGGTACACGGTCGCGATCTGGAACCGCAGCGCCGACAAGATGAAGCCGCTGGTGGCGAGGGGCGCGGCCACGGCCATGTCCCCGCGCGATGTCGCCGAGCAGGCCGACATCGTGATGATGTGCCTCACCGCGGCGCCGGCGGTGCGCGAGGTCGTATTCGGCGCCGCGGGCGTTTCCGAGGCCGAGGGCGCCGGCAAGCGCCTCGTCGATTTTTCCTCGATGCGGCCCGACCTCGCGCGCGAATGGTCGGCCGAGCTCCGCGCGAAGAACGGCATGGGCTGGGTCGATGCGCCGGTCTCGGGCGGCGTGCCGGGCGCCGAGAAGGGCACGCTCGCGATCATGGCCGGCGGAACACAGGAGGATTTCGACGCGGTCAAGGCCGCCGTGGCACCGCTCTCTTCCCGCTTCACGCTGATGGGACCGAGCGGCGCGGGCCAGACGACGAAACTCGTCAACCAGATCGTCGTCAGCGCCACGATCATGGCCTTGGCCGAGGCCTTCGCGTTCGCCCGGCGCGCGGGCGTGGACCCCTCGCGTATCCCGGAGGCGCTCAAGGGCGGCTGGGCCGATTCGCTGCCGATGCAGATTTTCGGGCCGCGCTTCGCCAACGGGCAGATCGAGCCCAAGCCCGGCGATCTCGCGATCATGGTGAAGGACCTCGACACCGTCGCCGACGTGGCGCGCGCCCTGGACGCGCCGCTGCCGATGATGTGCACCGGCTTCGAGCTGATGCGCATGATGATGGCGCGGCCACGGCCACGATTGCCTGACGGCCGTGTCTAAGCTCTTCGAGGGCAAGCGTTTATTCTAGGTGCCGCGCGTTCGCCGCGGAACCGTTTTTCGCCGTGAAGCATAATACAGGCGTTGCCGACGTCGGGGAATTTTTCACGGAAGTCGATAAGTGGCTAAACCAACGCCGCGCATGCACTTGATCCTGAGCCGCCGCGACAGCGAGGTCGGCGACGATGTCCTTCACGACTACGTCCGCGCCGGGTTTTCGGGCGAGATGCTATGGAGAATCGAGCGCCGCATCGCGCGGGAGCTGCCGCCGGCGGACCGCCTCGCGAGCCTCGATGAAGCGCTCGGCCGCATGAATGCAAAAATGGCCGAGATGCTCGACCACACCGCGGTCGGTGACGTTACGGCCGCGCCCAAACGCCGGGACTAGCGCCCCGCGCAGCATTCCAGTTTTCTTGCCATATCCGAATACGCTATCCCTCGCCGCGCGTCAGGGTGCGGGAGGGACCGTGCTGCAGAGTTATGGAAATATTGTGCGGTTCTTGGGCCGGACCGCACCCCTGGCGGCGGCGCTGTTTCTCGCGGCGGCGTCCGCGGCGGCTGCCGATACCAGCGAGCTCTATCAGGCAACCGCGATCGTCACGGGGACGGGCGAGGTCAACCGGCGCCTCGGCCTCGCGATGTGTCTCGAAGAGGTGCTCGTAAAGGTCTCGGGCGATGCGCGCCTCATCGGCGACGAGCGCGTCGTCGCGCTGATGGCGAAGGCCGGCGCGCTGGTCAGCGAGTTCCGCTATCGCGATCGCTTCGCGCACCGGCCGATCAACGACGAGCAGGGCACGCGCGACCGCCCGCACGATCTCACCGTCGACTTCGACCGGGCCAAGATCGACGCGGAGCTGGCCAGGCTCGGCCGCAAGCCGTGGACCGCGCCGCGCCCGCGCCTCGTCGTCTTTCTCGGCGTGAACAACGGCGCCGTAACCTATGCGCTCGCCGGCGACGGCGAGCGCGGCGCCGACCAGCGCGACGCGCTGGCGGCCGCGGCGCGCCAGGTGGCGCTGCCGATGACGCTGCCGAACCAGGCGGCGCTCGCTTCGGCGCGGGCGAGCTACGAGAGCCTCGCCGCGAGCGACCCCGCGAACTTCAACGCGGCCGCCAAGGCGGCGGGCGGCGATCTCGCGCTGGTCGGGCGGCTCGCCTGGAGCGACAAGGCGATGGGCTGGATCGCCGAATGGGGCCTCGCATCCGGGGGCAAGGCCTATCGCTGGCAGATCAGCGGCGTCAGCTTCGACGATGCGTTCCGCAGCGCCATGCGCGGCGCCGCGCAGGTGCTCTCCGGGAACGGCCAGCCGAGGTAGATTGCGATGAAGAATAAATCACGTCACCGCCCCCCTTGAGGGGGCGGTCGGCGGTGCGCGTCTTCGCGCGCCGCCGGGTGGGGGTCTTCTTCCCAGCGCCGCGGCGTCAATCCCCCTCAGTCAAGCGCGCAAGAGCGCGCTTGACAGCTCCCCCTCAAGAGGGGAGCAAGTCTCGCTACGCCTGCACCAGCAGCTCCGCCTCGACGGACGGCGGGCGCTTCAAGGTCTGATAGATCACGCAATAGCGCTCGGTGAGCTTCTTGAGAGTCGCGCGCTGCTCGGCGGGGGCGTCGGTGTCGAGGTCGAAGAACAGGCGGATGCCGCGGAAGCCGACCGGCGCCTCCTGGTCGACGCCGAGCGTGCCGCGGAAGTCGAGCTCGCCTTCGGCGCGCACGACCCCGCGGCGAATCTCGATGCCCAGCGCGGTCGCGACGGCCTTGAGCGTCACCCCGGCACAGGCCACGAGCGCCTCCAGCAGCATGTCGCCCGAGCAAGCCATGGAGCCGTCGCCGCCGGTCGCGGGATGCAGGCCGGCCTCCACGATCGCGCGGCCCGTATCGACCTTGCACGCAATGCCGGGCCCGTCGAGCTCGCCCTGCGCCTTCAGCGTGACGAGCGCGGCCCCGGGCTGCGCCTTGTATTTGTCCTTGAGCGGTGCCTGAAGATTGCGGAGTTCGGCTGCGTCCATCGATTTCCCTCCTGTTGCGGCGGCATTGCCGCCGCGGTCGTCGTGCATCGAGATCGCCAAATCATTCGGATGAAGCCGAGGCGCCCGGCTCCGATCAAGGCTTCATTAACTTAACCCACCCAAGCTTGACCAACGGCAGGCTGCGGCCGTTTCACCGCCGGCAGTGCCTTGGCATTTTCGAGGAACGCGATGGAGCAGGGCGGCCCGCCATCGGCGACTCTTCCCGGTCGATCCAAAGGCGCGGGCGCGCGGCTTTGGGCGTGGCTGTTTCCGGTTCCGAGCGGCATCGGCGGCCCGCTGCTGTCCCACCAGCGCAAGGCGTTGCGCCGGCAGGTGCCGATTTTCGTCGCCGTCATGTGGGTCCTCTCGGCCCTCGTCGGCGTCGTCTTCTTTCCGTTCGTCGAGCCGGTGCCCGGCCTCGGCTGGCTTGCGCTCGTCTGGCTCACGGGCGCCCTGAGCCTTTGGCGCTGGAACCATTCCCGGCGCATCGCGCATCAACGGCCGGCCACCGCGCGCTTCATCCGGCGCTCGATCCTCGCCAATGCGGTGCCGGGCGCCATATGGGGCGCGTCGGCGCTGATTCTCTTCGCGCCGGAGCGGATGGACCTGCAGCTTTTCCTCGTCTGCGTGCTGGCGGGCATGTCGGCCGGCGTCATTGCGGCGGCGCCGAGCACGCCCGCCGCGGCGTTGGCCTTCGTGCTGCCGACGATGACGCCGATCACCCTGCAGCTCCTGGCCGGCGGCACCCGCACCGGCGTCGTCTTGGGCCTCATGGCGGCAATCTACGTGGCGACGCTCGTCTTCCTGCTGCGCAACGGCTACCGCGCGTTCTGCGACGGCGTCGTCGCCGAGGAGCGCGCGCGCCGCGCGGAGGAGGCGCTGCGCGACAGCATCGATGCGCTCGACGACGGCTATGTGCTCTACGATGCCGACCTGCGCGTGGTCATGACGAATCGGCGCTATCTCGACTACATCGGACAGTTCCGGCCGGGCACGGAGGTGGTCGGCCTGAGCCTCGAAGAGGTGCTGCGCTCGGCCGCGCGGTCCGGCTACTTCGCCGCCGACGAGGACTACAACACCGATCCCGAGCGGGCGATCGCGAAGCGGATCGCCGAGATCCGCAGCGACGAGCACCTGCGGACCGAGCACCGGCTCGCGGACGGCCGCACGATCAGGATCAGCAAGCATCCGACGCCGGGCGGGCGGCGCGTCGCGATCATCACCGACATCACCGCGGTCAAGCGCGCCGAGCAGCGCCTGCTCGCCGCCATCAACGCGATGGACGACGGGTTCATCCTGTTCGGCCCGGACGACCGCGTCCTGCTGCACAACCGGCGCTACCTCGAGCACTATCCGTTCCTCAGGGAACGCGGGTCCCTCGTCGGACTCCCGCGGGAAGAGCTTCTTCGCGAGGCGTTCCGCGCCAATGCGCTGATCGGCATGGACGCCGAGGCCGATCCCGAGCGGTGGGTCCGCGCCGAACTCGACCGCTGGCGCGAAGGCAGGATCGACGAGTACGAGCGCGCGCTCGCCGACGGCCGCACCCTGCTCGTGCGCACGCAGCCGACCGCCGAAGCGGGCCGCGTCGCCATCACCACCGACGTCACCGCGCTGAAGCGCGCGCAGAAGCGCTTCATCGACGCGGTCGAGAGCATGTCCGACGCCTTCGTGCTGTGGGACGCGGAGGACCGCCTGGTGCTCTGCAACAGCGCCTACGTCAAGATGTTCGAGGGCGTGCCCAGGGCGTGCGAAGTGGGCTGGCGCTTCGAAGACATCCTGCGCGCCGGCATCGCCTCGGGCGCATTTCCCGAGGCCCACGGGCGCGAGGAGGAGTATTTCAAGGAGCGCATGGAGCGCCATCGGAATCCGACCGACCCGGTGGTGCAGCCTTATCGCGGCGGACGCTGGCTGCGCTACGCCGAGCGGCGCACCTCGGAAGGCGGCATCGTCGCGTCGCGCACCGACGTGACCGACGCGGTGCGGCGCGAGCAGGCGTTGCGCTTCAGCGAGGCCGAGCTCGCCAAGCGCGTGCGCGAACTCGAAGAGATGCAGCAGCAGCTGCAGAAGCAGCGCGACGAGCTGCATCTCCTCATGCGCCAGGTCATGCAGGCGCGCGACGAGGCCGCCGCCGCCAACGCGGCCAAGTCCGTCTTCCTCGCCAACATGAGCCACGAGCTCCGCACGCCGCTCAACGCCATCATCGGCTTCTCCGAGATCATGCAGGGCCAGTTGTTCGGCGCGCTCGGCCATCCGCGCTATTCGGGCTACGTCGTCGATATGCTTGGCGCCGCCAAGCACCTCTTGAAGCTCATCAACGACATCCTCGACCTCTCCAAGATCGAGGCGGGCAAGTGGGAGCTGCGCGAGGAGCCGGTGGACGTGCGCCGCATGCTCGACACGGTGATGCGCCTCTTCCGCGGGCGCGAGGAGGCCGCGCAGCTCGAGATCAAGGTCGATGCGCCGGCCGCGCTGCCGCCGATCCTGGCCGACGAGCGCGCGCTCACGCAGGTGCTCATCAACGCGCTCTCGAACTCGATCAAGTTCACGCCGGCGGGCGGGCGCATCCGGCTGCGCGCGCGGCGCGACCGGAGCGGCCGCCTGCATCTCGCCATCGGCGACACCGGCATCGGCATCAAGCGCGAGGACGTACAGAAAGCGCTGGCGCCGTTCGGCCAGGTCGACAACCACATGACGCGCCGCCACCAGGGCACGGGCCTCGGCCTCTCGATCGCCAAAGCCCTCGTCGAGCGCCATGGCGGGCGCTTGAGGCTCAGGAGCCGCCCCGGCCGCGGCACCGTCATCACCGCGATGCTGCCCGCCGAGCGCTTCGCCGCCGCCGTCCAGGCCAGGCTGGCCGCGGCCGAGTAGCGACGGCGCGTGCCCTCACTTCCCAAATCGCAAGAGCGATTTGGGCCCCTTCTCTCCCGCAAGCGGGAGAGAGAAGATAAAAGCGCGCCATCGCCCTTTCTTTTCTCTCTCGCTTGCGGGAGAGAAGGGGCCCATTCGCTGCACTTGCAGCGAATGGGAAGTGAGGGCCGGCGCCGCAGCAGTTCCTAGGGGCTCACTTCCCCCTCGCCCGGCCTGCCAATTGCATTATGATGAGCGGCGGCGCGCGCAGCGGGTTTCACGGGTTAGACGCGGGCGCCATGGCCAGGGAGGCCGCGATGCAACGGACGCTTTCGCTTCTGATCTCCGCGCTCGCCGCGGGCGGCATCGCCGCCGCCGGCGGGACCGCGGCCGCGCAGGAAAAGGTCACCTACCTCTTCCCGGCGCCGCCGATGCTGCCGGCCTTCGGGCCGATCCGCCTCGCGCAGGGCAAGGGCTACTTCAAGGCCGAGGGGCTCGAGGTCGAATTCCAGGTCGCCAAGGGCGGCGTCGATGTCGCGAAACAGATCGGCGCCGGCAACGCGCCGCTCGGCGGCATCCTCGGCGACGGCCCAATCCTCGTGCGCCCGCAGGGCATCCCGATGAAGGGCGTGGCGCTGTTCGGCGGACGCGGCTTCATGCAGCTCGTGGTGCGCGAGGATTCGGGCATCACCGATCCAAAGGGACTGAAAGGCAAGGACGTGAGCGTCATGGCCTTCCAGGACACGACCTACTACGTGCTCCAGGGGGTGCTCGCGCGCGTGGGCCTGACGGTCAAGGACGTGAACGCGCAGGCCGCCGGGCCGGTCGGCGTGTGGCAGCTCGTGGCGCAGGGCAAGGCCGTCGCCTGCGCCTGCGTGCCCGACTGGATCCCGCTCATCCAGGCCACCGGCACCAAGGTCCGCGTGATCCAGAGCTTCGACTATTTCCCCGCGATGGCGCAGGCGATCGGCGCCAGCGACAAGGCGATCAAGGAAAAGCCGGAGATGGTGAAGAAGTTCGTCCGCGCCGCGTTGAAGGGCATGAAGGACATCATGGACGACCCCAAGAAGGCGGCGGCCGATTTCGTCGCCATCGAGGAGGCCTGGAAGGGAAAGGAGGCGGTGATCGAGGGCGTGTTCAAGTACTACGCCGAGCTCGTCTATCCCGGCCAACCCAAGCTCGGCATGTTCGACGCGCGCCGCGTCGCCGCGGTGCAGGACTTCTACATCAAGGAAAAGATCATCCCCTCGGGCTCGAAGGTGGAGGATCTCTTCACCAACCAGTTCGTGGAGTAGGAAAGTCGGATGCACGCGTAGGGGCGCGCTGCGCGCGCCCTGCCTCCGCGGCACCGGCCTCCGAAGCGGAGAGAGGGCGCGCGCAGCGCGCCCCTACGGGTCCGGACCACGTCAGATGAAATCCAGCCGCCGTCGGCGAGGATCGTCTGCCGCGGCGGCAGCTGCGCGCGTCGCCGTGAACCGCTTCGCGGTTTCCCTAGAACGGCACGCTCATCGGCTCGTGCGTGGCTTCGGCGTTGACGAGGTCGACGCGCTTCCAGGCGATGAGGAAGCTCGCGCTGGCGCGGCGCAGGCCCCAGCGGCTGGTGCCGGCATAGAGGCGCTGGGCGTTCAAGCGGTATTCGGTCATGACGAACTTCGCGGTGGCGACGAAATCGCAGCCCGCTTCGGCCGCGGGCGTCACCGAGGCGCGGCTCAGCACGCGCAGCGTGCGCGCGCGCGGCGTCTCGGCGTGCGCGATCGCCGTCATCAGGCGGCGCACGCGCGTCTCCATCAGCATGCGGTCGTCGTAGAACAGCGAAATCTCGTCGCGCGGGCTCGCCTGCTCGGGCCGGTGCGGCACCCAATACCAGGCGTCGGCCGCGTAGAGCGCGAGCCAGTCCTCGTAGCGGCGCTCGTCGAGCAGCGCGGCTTCGCGCTCGAGCAACGCTTCGATCGCGTCGCGCACCTCGGCGCTTACGACGGCGCTGCCCGCCATGTCGGCGTCGGGCGGACTCACGGCGCAACCATGTAGTCGAGCCAGGTCTCGAACTGATTGCGGATGTGGATCTCGCTGGTGCCGTGGTCGCCCACCCTGGCAGGCCCGTCGGCGCGATCGCGCCCGGCGCCGCGGCCGATGTTCAGCCATTCCGGCGCTTCGCTGTCGAGGCCTTCGCGAATGCGCCGGTAGATCTCGAGATCGTCGGTCAGGATTTGCGAGGCCGGGGAGTTGATCGCGTTGGCGAAGCGGACCGTGTCGTGGAACATCCGCTCGGGCGCGCCCTTCAAGCGGAACGAGAAGATGTGCACTTCGGTGCGCCCGGCCGAGAGCGGATGGATCACGCGCAGCTGCCGGAACTGCGACATGAAGGTGAGGTTCGGATAGACGATGGTGTTGAAGAGGCTGACGCCGAGGATTTCCTCTGCGCGCGCCGCCCCGTGCTTCGCCTCGAGCGCCCGGCGGTAGGCGGCGAAGACGGGATCGGCGCTGTCGCCCAAAAGGCGCTTGTCGTCGTGGTAATCGCCCATGTAGCTGTGGCCGTACGGCAGCGTCCAGACGCCGACGCGGTCCCAAATTTGCGTCAAGACGCCGTTCTGGATCATCTGGCGCACGGCGATGTCGCCGGCGCCGTCGGTCTTGGCGTCGCGGGGCTGGCGCGAGGCGGTGTCGATCGACGATTCGTGCACATAGCGCGGGTGCATGAGATCGTTGACGTTCTCGACGTAGAGCTTCCAGTTGCCGTCGTAGTAGTGCTTGAAGATGCCGCCGGCGACTTCGACCTCGCCCGCGGGCGCGCGGTCGACCATGTCGTCGAACGACAGCGCGACCGGCCCGAGCCACGCCTCGAGCGAAGGTCCGCCCGCGGCGAGGCTCGCGAAGACGAAGCCGCGATAGCTCTCCATGCGCGCGACCGGTGCCAGGCCCGGCGCCTCGCTCCCGCCCACGAAATCGGCGCCGTAGCCTTCCGCCCGCGGCACCGAGACGAGGCGGCCGTCGGTGCCGTAGGTCCAGCCGTGATAGCCGCAGCGGAAATGCTTGGCCGATCCCTTCTCCTCGGTGCAGACCTGGGAGCCGCGATGGGCGCAGCGATTGTGGAGCACGCGCACGGCGCCGTCGCCGCCCCTCGCCATGATCACCGGCTGGCGCCCAAGGCGCGTGCAGTAGAAATCGCCCGGCCTCGGGACTTGGCTCTCGTGGCCGACGAAGAGCCAGGCGCGGCCGAAGACGCGCTCCATCTCCTGTGCGAAAATCGCCGGATCGGCGTAGATGCTCCGGTGCACGCGGTCGGGCCGCACGAGTTCGCGCAGCTGCGAGGCCGCCACCGGCCGCGGCATGATCGTCATGCCATCCTCCCTCAAGGCCGTGACGTCGTGAAATTAGCCGAAGCGCCTGTGGGACGGAAAGAGGCCTCGGGCGGCGGGAACTCGGGCCAGTGCGCGATGTCCTCGATCGCACCGTCCGCGCGGCGGCCCTGGTCGCGGAATACGCCGAGCTTGGCGAGCGCCGGCTCGTCCGAGACCGAGTAGAGCACGGCGTCGGCGCGCGGATCGGCATTGACGTGCCGGTGCCACATCCAGCCGGGCACGACGAAGATGTCGTTGCGCGACCATTCGAGGCGGTGCTCTCCCACTTCGGTGACGCCGCGGCCCTCGAGCACGCAGTAGACGGCGCTCGGCGTGCGCCGGCGCGGCCGCGTTGCCTCGCTTGGCCGCAGCAGCTGCGAGCGGAACGAGAGGGTGGGGACGACCGAGGCACCGGTCGTAGGGTCCGTATACTCGAGAACGATCCCGTCGTAGAGGCCCCCTGGCTCGTGGCGCAGCAGATCCTGCGCGCGGCGCATCTCTGCGGCGCGGTAGAGATATTTCGGCGTGAAGCGGCGGCCCAGCCGTCCCTCGCCGCCAAAGCGCGGCACGAGTCCGGCGCCGGCGAACAGCGACTGCGAATAGTCGCTCGGGCGCGAGACGCTCTGGGTGCCGCGCTTCACCGGCTCGCCCGAATTGCTGGCCGGATCGCGCTCGTAGTAATCCCATTCGGTCATGATGCCGTTTACGTGCTCGATCAGCGGCGCGTCGAGGATGTCGATCCAGAAGACGGGCGCGTCGCCGTCATTCCCGTGATCGTGCCACTCGCCGTTGGGCGTGATGACGAGATCGCCGCGGGTCATCGCAAGCTTCTCGCCTGCCACGTTGGTGTAGCCGCCGATGCCTTCGAGCGCGAAGCGGCTTGCGCTCGGCGTGTGGCGATGCACCGGCGCATGATCCCCCGGATAGTAGACCGAGACCGACGCGAATAGCGTGGTCGCCACCGCGGGCCGTCCGCCGAGGCCGGGGTTGCAGAGCGCGAAAGCGCGGCGGTGAACCTCGCTGAGGTCGAACGCGTCGGCAGCCGTCAGCCGCCGGCGGATGTCGTCCCATCTCCAGAGATGTGGCAGCGCGCGCACGCGCGGCTCGGCGATTTCGAGCTCGGCCATCACCTTGCGGAAATCGCAGATGTCCTCGAAGCCAGTATCATTCATCGCGCTGCTCCTTCGCGTCAGCCATGGGTCAGCCCGCCGTCGACGGCGAGCTCCTGGCCGGTGACGTAGCGGCTCTCGTCGGAGGCGAGGAATAGCACGGGGCCCACCATCGCCTCCGGCGGCAGCGGCTCGGGAATGCACTGCCCGTTCAGAATCATGCGCTGGTACTCCTCCGGCAGGCGCTTTTGCTGTAGCTCGGTGAAAACGACGCCGGGAAGCAGCGTGTTGACCGTGATCCCGTGCGGACCCAGCTCGCGTGCGAGCGAGCGGCTCATGCCGACGAGCGCCGCCTTCGACGAGACGTAGTGCAGGAAATGCGGCCGGCCCATGCGGATCGACCCCGAGGCGACGTTGACGATGCGGCCCCAGCCGGCCTTGCGCATGTGCGGTTCGAACGCACGCACGCAGAGGAACGCGCCGGTGACGTTGACGTCGAGCACGGCCTTCCACTCCTCGAGCGGAATGCGCGCGAATTCGCGGTACTGCAGCTCCGAGAATTTGGCGGCGTTGTTCACGAGAATGTCGACGCGGCCGTACGCGGCGAGCGCCGCCGCGGTCATCGCCGCCACCGATTCCGCCGAGGCCACGTCGACCGGCACGGCCAGCGCGCGCAAGCCTTCGCGCGCGATCTCGCCGGCGATGGCGGCGGCGTCGTCGAGATTGAGATCGGCGATCACCGGGACGGCGCCGGCGCGCGCGAAGCCACGCGCCAGCGCGCGGCCAATGCCACGCCCACCGCCCGTGACGACCGCGACGCGGCCGGCGAGGCCGTTCGCGCTGCTCATCGCCGCGCGCCCGCGGCGCGGCGCGTGCGCGTCAGGCGCGGGTGGTCATGAGACGCGAGGCCTGGTCGTAAAGGCCGGTCAGCAGGGTCAGCATGTTGCGCGCGTCCGCGAGGCGCGCCACAAGCTGGCTGCCGTTCTGCGGCACCTGGCTCAGCAGCTCGCGCCGCGCCAGCACGTAGTCTCGCGCCACTGCGCGCCCCTTCGCGGAGACGCGATAGGCCGTGCCCCGGCCTCCGCCGCGCGGCGCCTTCTCGATCAGGCCCGCTTTCGACAGCTTGCGAATGCTGTACTGAATGTTCGCGACGTCGCCGCGGTTCGTGAAGTGCTGGATCTCGGTGATGTTCTTCGGCCGATCGAGCGCGTAGATCGTGTGCAGGATCACGCTGTCGTAGCCCGTCAAATTGGGATCGCCTGCAATCATCGATAGGCTCTTGCCGACGTAGCGATAGAAGGATTCGGCGAAGCAGATCACCGCATGCTGGAACTCGGCGAAGCCAAGCTCGGCCTCGGTCTCGCCGAGATGCCACTTCTTGTCCGGCTGTCTCTTCATGGCCCTGTGCCCGGCACGCATTGCCTCCCCCGATGTAGCGGGACGGCATGCGGGCGGCAAGGCGGCGGAAGCGGAGCACGGGGCACTCAAATCCGGCCCGCCTCGGGGCACTCGTCGCCATAGGCATCGGGCTGTTCGAACACCTTACCGAGCGTGCGGATCGCGAGCTTGCCGCTTTCATCCCGGACCGCCGCGCGGCGGTAGTGCGGCTGAATAAGGAAACCGTTCACGTTGTATTTGAGATCGCCGCGCACGGAGCCCAAGCCCGCCTTCCGGATCGCGCGCGCCAACGCCGCGGCGTCGTCGACCCTGCCGCCCATGGTCGCGACGGCCCCGGCGATGGCGGCCGCGCCGTCATAGGCTTGCGCCACGAAGTGCGAGGGCATTGCGCCGTGCTTCGCCACATAGGCTTTGACGAAACGCTGATTGCGCGGATCGCCCGAATCCGAATCCCAATGATTGGTATGGACCGTGCCAAGCGCCGTCGCCCCGATCGCCGGCAGCGTGAGGTAGTCCACCATCCAGATCGGATAGAGGCGGATGCTTTCGGCGAGGCCCGATGAAGCCCATTGCTTCATGAAGGCGATGCCCATGGCACCCGGCGCGAAGACGAACAGCGCTTCGGGCTTGGCGCCGCGCACGCGAGCAAGGTCAGCCTGGAAATCGGCTTCGCCGAGTTTGAACAAGGTCTGGCCCGCGACATTGCCCTTGTAGCGCAGCAGGAAGCTTTTGATCTGGTCCTTACCGGCCTGGAAGTTCGGCACCATCACATAGATGTTCTTGATGCCGTCGCGCTCGACGATCTCGCCCATGGCCTCGGCGTTCTGATCGGCCTGGAAGCCGGTCGAGACGAAAAGCGGGCTGCACTGCTTCCCCGCCAGCGCCGCGGAGCCCGAATTCACGCTGACGAGCAGCACCTTGCGCTCGAACACGGTCTGCTGCGCCGCCAGCAGCACGTTGCTCCAGATGAACCCGGCGAGGATGTGCACCCGGTCGGAGGCGAGCATCTTCTCGACGACGCGCAGGCCGGTCTCGGGCTTCAGCTGATCGTCACCGTAGACGATGCGTGCCGGAACGCCGCCGAGCCGGTCGCCGTCCTTCGACCAGCCCTGGTGCTCGAGCCCCAGCTCCCAGCCGCGGCGGAAATGCTGGCCCAGGATGGCGCCGCTGCCGGTCTCGGTGTTGACGAAGCCGATGCGCAACTCGTTCGCCGGGCGAGGCTCGTCAGCTCCGGCGGGGAGGGCAGGGGCGAGGGCGGCGAGTGCAGCCAAGGCGAGGCGTCGAAGCATGGCGATCCTCCTCGAGGGCCGGGGCTAGGCGCATTGCCCGGCGCATGGCCGCAATGCTCCGGCAGGAGCAAAGCAGAGTCAACAGTAAAATACACAGTAATTTATAACAATGCGGCGCCGGAGCGGCCCGAGCCCCGGCGCCGCCGGTGCCCTCAACGCTCGATGTTGGCGCGGATGTGCTCGAATTCGCGCGCGAGACCCGCGCATTGCGCCTTGAACGTCTCCTCCGCCATTCCGGGATATTGGAACGCGGTGAAGATGAAGAGGCTGCCGCCCGGCCGCTCCACGACGCGCGCGGGCCAATAGGCCATCGCATCCTCGCGCGGCCCGCCATGCATGTCGACGACGCCGGTCGCCTGATCGGCCGCGATGCGGAAGAAAATCTCGCCCTCGGGCGTCTCCACCCGCCAGCGCCCCTCAGCGTCGCGCCGGAGGCGCTTGCAGAACTGGGTCGCCCATTTCGGCAGATTCTCGATCTCGGCCAGAAACGCGAAGGCGCGCTCCTTCGACGCGTTCAAGGGCAGCGTGTGCGTGCTCGTCAGCATGGTGTCCTCGCTTGAGTTGATACGATATCGGACTAATTCGCCAAGGCTTGCCGGCTGCATGCGCGTCCTCGCCTCCGTCAGCTCCGGGTGTAGCGTTCGAGCCAGCCGGCCACGCGCCGCATCTCGGCGTCGCCGCCGGTCGCGCGGGCGCGCCGCTCGATCGCCGCCAGCACGCGCTCGGCCACGGGGGCGAACCGCCGCGCCTCGGCGGTGAGGTAGACGCGGGTCGCGCGCGCATCCGCGGGGTCGGGCAGGCGGCGGACGAGGCCGGCCGCCTCGACCTGGCGGATGCTCGTGGTCATCGTCTGCTTGGCGATGCCGCCGCGCTCGGCCAACTCGCCGAGACGGAGGCCGTCTTCCTCGAACAGCGGGATCAGGACCGCGCCGAACGCGGGGCGCACATGGCCGAAGCCCGCCGCCGTGAAACCTTCCGCCAGCGCCTCGTTCCAGCGCTGGCTGGCCTTGGCCAGCAGGAACCCGAGATTGGCGCGCGTCAGCGCGGAGCGGCGGGCGGACATGCCGAGAAAGTACGGCCTCGTACTAACTTCGTCAAGCCGCCGGCGGGCACGGGACAGAGGGCTGAAATTGCTCCGGATCGCGGCGCGCGCTATGTCGCGGGCGCGAACTCGCCGAAGCGGAACTCGTTGAGGTCGAATCGGCATTGTCCGCAGAGGTGAAGATGCTCGGAAAATCCCTGGGTCCTCGTGCCACGGCGATCCTGCTGGTCCTCTCCGGCACACTGGGTTTGGTTGGGTGCGACGAGCGTCCGCAGAAGAGTGAGCAGCGGGACGGGCGCACGGTAGGCGAAAAGCCGCCGCCCGACGCGCAGCCGCAGCGCACCGAGAAGGCCGAGGCGGGGCCGCCCGAGCAGGTCAAGCCCGGCGCGCGGCCGGAAACGCCGCTGGCCGTCGCCAGCCTGGTCGGCACGTGGCGCGTGCGCCTCGAAACGCCGGCCGGCGGGCCCGAGGGCGTCACCTACACCTTCACCGGCGACGGCCGCGTCACGGTCGGCCCGGGCCAGAACTGCCACTATCGCCTCGAGAACCAGGACCTCGCGATCGACTGCACGGGCACCACGGCGGAATCGGCGAGCGGACGGCTCGAGCGCCAGGATCAGAACACGCTCATCTGGAAGGTCGGCGACAAGACCGTACGCCTCGAACGCCATGCCGGCGTCAAGGAGCAGTAGCGGCTCAGGCGGAAGCGCCCGCCGCTGGCACGTTCTCGTTCGCCAGCGGTCACGGCGCTTGAGTCGAAGGGGCGCACGGCTGTGCGCCCCTTCCCCACATCGCGGCGCTTGAGAGAGGGCGCACAGCCGTGCGCCCCTACGATTTCGCCCGCTCGGATTCAGTTCTGGCCGCGCCTTACCATATGACCTTGACCCCGAAATCGCCGAAGGCGCGATCGCTCGTGACCACCGGCATGTCCTCGGCGCGCGCCTGCGCCGCAATGAGGCGATCGAACGGATCCCGATGAGCGATGACAAACCGCCCGGCCAGAATCGCCTGCTGAAAGGAAATGTCGAGCAGCGTTATTCCCGAGCCTTCCAAATCTTCGGGCAAGGAACGCACGGCCTCTTCGGCCAATGGTAGTTTGCCGATTTGCTGCTTGATCGCAATTTCAAACGCTGAAGCTGCGCTCGCGAACAGTGCGTTGTCGGCATCGGCCATGGCTGCTGCAGCCACGCGCGAAATCTTGGCACGATCGAGCAGCCACCAGACGATGATGTTGGTATCGAGCAGCAGCCTCATTGCTCCCAAAGCGCCAATTCGTCCTCGGGCAGCGGCTCGTCGATGCGATCCGCGAGCTTGAGCAGCGCCTCGGCATGCTCGGGATAGAGTTTCAGGAGCAGGCCCGGCTCGCGGCGCTTCCTTGCCGTGACGGGTAGCTTCGCCACCGGTTTTCCGGCGCGCGCGAGGACGAGTTCTTCACCCGCCTCCACGCGCCTCAGAAGGCGCGAGAGCTGCCTTTTCGCTTGATGAATGCTCACGGTCGTCATGCCCGCCTCCAGAATTCATTTTTCCCAAAGCGCCAGTTCGTCGTCGGGCAGCGGCTGCTCGATGACGTCGCCGAGCTTTTCCAGTTCGGGGAGCAGGTGCGGGTATTTTTTGCGCCAGAGTCCCGGCTCGCGCGGCTTCTTGGCCGGCAGCGGCACGAGTTTGGCCACCGGTTTACCGGCGCGCGCGAGAACCACCTCTTCGCCGGCCTCGACGCGCTTCAGAAGGCGCGAAAGCTGCGTCTTGGCTTGATGGATGTTCACGGTCGCCATGCAAGAACCTTAGCTAAGTCCAGAGACTAAGTCCGCTCGCTGGTGACTTCAAGGGCTTTTATTCTCTGCCTTGAGGGGACTATTTACTCGTTATGTTCCCATTCAGTGAGATTGCGATCATGGATACGACCGCCACCAAGCCCGCCGCTCTTCCCGTTCCGGCCGATCAACCGCCGGCCAGCCCGCCGATCGACCAAGCCAGCGCTCGGCCAGAAGCCGCCGCGACAGAACCGCCACCGGAAGACGGCGAAGACCGTCCGCCGCCGCCCGAGTGGACGCCGGAGCAGCCGCACTTCAACGCGATGCGCGAGCGCTTCTGCCTCGCCTTCGTGAACACGCCCAACGCCACCCGCGCCGCCGCCTTCGCCGGCTACTCGATGCGCTCGGCGCGCCAATTGGGCTCGCGGCTGCTCAAGGATCCTTACATCCTGCTGCGCATCGAGGAGCTGCGCCTCAAGCACGGCGTGATCTACGAGGTTCCGCGCGATATGCTGCTCGACCGGCTCGAAATGCTGTTCTGGCAGGCGGTCGAGACCAACAATCTCGGGGTGGCGCTCGGCGCCACGGCGTTCCAGGCCAAGCTCGCCGGCCACACCATGCCCGGCCGCTTCCCGCCGCGCCCGAGCACCGAGACATTGCATCTCATCGCCAAGATGTCGTCGATCTACACGGCGCGCCGCATGGGGCAGGCCTTGGCCGACGACGAAACGCAGTTCGCGGAAGGCTATTCGCCGCGCTGGCGCAAAACCGGCAAGCAGATCTTCGAGCAACCGTTCGAAGACATCCACCGCCACTACACGGCGGCGCCCGACGGCAGCGCGCCCAAGCGGGGAAAGAGTGAGGCGTAGCGTCGGCGCCCGGTTGACATGTCAACCGGCACGCGGAATCGAAAGCCTGCTTGTTCAGGGGCTTGGATGGCGGCCGGTTGACATTGGGGAGGGTGGCCCCCTGCGTGGACCTCGCGTGGGGCCGTCCTTCGAGGGCGCGCCGAAGAAGGTGCGCACCTAGGGACGAGGCTCGTTTGTTGCAGCAAAATCAGCCTCATCCCGAGGCGCCCGCCCTCCTTAGGGCGGGCCTCGAAGGATGGACGGCAAAGCACGCTGTCGCCACGGCGAACACGGACATCGCTTCTGGGCCGTCCGTTCGGGCGCGCCGACGCTGATAAATGATGACATTCTGCAGAAATTTTCGACGCCGCGTGAAACCGCGGCCGCTCGAGCTCTGTTCGGCCCACCTGCGCGCCAAGTCGACCGCGACGAACCTTCCTATCTTGCGGCGCAGCAAGCTTCTACCCATATGGGCGTTTTGAAGGCGGGCGCCGGAAACTCGGGCCCGCTGCCAAGATCCTGCCTCATGAGGGGGATGGAGCGATGAATTTCGAGAACTACACCGAGCGGGCGCGGGGCTTCGTGCAGGCGGCCCAGGCCGTCGCCATCCGCGCGAACCACCAGCAGCTCACGCCCGAGCACTTGCTGAAGGCTCTCCTCGAAGACGAGGAGGGCATGGCCGCCAACCTCATCTCCGCCGCGGGCGGCAATCCGCAGCTCGCCACCGCCGCTCTCGATCAGGCGCTCGCCAAGCTCCCCAAGGTCTCCGGCCAGGGCGCGCAGCCCTACGCCACCGCCGAGATCGTGCGCCTGTTCGACCAGGCGCAGCAGATCGCAAAAAAAGCGGGCGACAGCTATGTCACGGTCGAGCGGCTGCTGCTGGCCTTGGCGCTCGCCGCCGGCACGCCGGCCGGCGAGGCGCTGAAGCGCGCCGGCGTCACCGCGCAAAATCTCAACCAGGCGATCGAGCAGGTAAGGAAGGGACGCACGGCCGATTCCGCTTCCGCCGAGGCCGGCTACGACGCGCTCAAGAAATACGCGCGCGATCTCACCCAGGCCGCGCGCGACGGCAAGCTCGATCCGGTGATCGGCCGCGACGAAGAGATCCGCCGCACCATCCAGGTGCTCTCGCGCCGCACCAAGAACAATCCCGTGCTGATCGGCGAGCCCGGCGTCGGCAAGACCGCCATCGTCGAAGGCCTCGCCTATCGCATCGTGCGCGAGGACGTGCCCGAATCGCTGAAGAACAAGCGGGTGCTGGCGCTCGATCTGGGCGCCATGGTCGCCGGGGCCAAGTTCCGCGGCGAATTCGAGGAGCGCCTGAAGGCGGTGCTCGCCGAGATCACCGCGGCAGCCGGCGAGATCGTGCTCTTCATCGACGAGATGCATACGCTGGTCGGCGCCGGCAAGGCCGAGGGTGCCATGGACGCCTCCAACATGCTGAAGCCGGCGCTGGCGCGCGGCGAGCTGCACTGCATCGGCGCCACCACGCTCGACGAATACAGGAAGCACGTCGAGAAGGACGCGGCGCTCGCGCGGCGCTTCCAGCCCGTCTTCGTCGGCGAGCCCTCGGCCGCCGATACCGTCTCGATCCTGCGCGGCCTCAAGGAAAAGTACGAGATGCACCACGGCGTACGCATCACCGACGGCGCCATCGTCGCCGCCGCCGCGCTCTCCAACCGCTACATCACCGACCGCTTCCTGCCCGACAAGGCGATCGACCTCGTCGACGAGGCCGCATCGCGCCTGCGCATGGAGGTCGACAGCAAGCCCGAGGAGGTCGACGAGCTCGACCGCCGCATCGTCCAGCTCAAGATCGAACAGGAGGCGCTGAAGCGCGAGACCGATCCGGCCTCGAAGGATCGGTTGAAGAAGCTCGAGGTCGAACTGAGGAATTTCGAGCAGAAGTCGGCCGAGCTCACCGCGCAGTGGCGCGCCGAGAAGGAGAAGCTCGCGGGCGCGCAGAAGATCAAGGAAGACCTCGAGAAGTCGCGCCTCGAGCTCGAGCAGGCGCAGCGCCGGGGCGACTGGTCGCGCGCCGGCGAGCTCACCTACGGCAAGATCCCCGAGCTCGAGAAGAAGCTCAAGGATGCCGAGGGCGCCGGCAAGAGCCGCATGCTGAACGAAGAGGTGACGGCCGAGGACATCGCCGCCGTCGTCTCGCGCTGGACCGGCATCCCGGTCGACAAAATGCTCGAAGGCGAGCGCGAGAAGCTGCTGCAGATGGAGCTCGCGCTTGCCAAGCGCGTCGTGGGCCAGGACGAAGCCGTGCGCGCGATCTCGAACGCGGTGCGCCGGGCCCGCGCCGGCCTCCAGGACCCCAACCGGCCGATCGGCTCGTTCCTGTTCCTCGGCCCCACCGGCGTCGGCAAGACCGAGCTCACCAAGGCGCTGGCCGAGTTTTTGTTCGACGACGAGCACGCGATGGTGCGCGTCGACATGTCGGAATACATGGAGAAACACGCAGTCTCGCGCCTCATCGGCGCGCCGCCGGGCTATGTCGGCTACGACGAGGGCGGGGCGCTCACCGAAGCGGTGCGCCGCCGGCCCTACCAGGTCGTGCTGTTCGACGAGGTCGAGAAGGCGCACCCCGACGTCTTCAACGTGCTGCTGCAGGTGCTCGACGACGGCCGCCTGACCGACGGCCACGGCCGCACGGTCGACTTCCGCAACACGCTGATCGTCATGACCTCGAACCTCGGCAGCGAGTATCTCGCGGCCTTGAAGGAAGGCCAGCAGGTCGAGAGCGTGCGCGACGAGGTGATGGCGGTCGTGCGCCAGTCGTTCCGGCCCGAGTTCCTGAACCGCCTCGACGAGATCCTGCTGTTCAACCGGCTCTCGCGCGCCGAGATGGCGAAGATCGTCGAGATCCAGCTGGGCCGCCTCAGGAAGCTGCTGGCCGAGCGCAAGATCGAACTGCACCTCGACGAGACCGCGACGGCGTGGCTCGCCAACACCGGCTACGATGCCGTCTACGGCGCAAGGCCCTTGAAGCGCGTGATCCAGAAGAACCTTCAGGACCCGCTGGCGCAGAAGATCTTGGCCGGCGAGATCAAGGACGGCGAGAGCGTGAAGGTCTCGGTGCGCGCCGGCGGGCTCACGATCAACGGCGAGCGGGTCGAGACCGCGACCGTGCCGAAGCCCAGTTTGAGGCTGCTGAACTAGCCCCAAGCATTCAGGATGAGGGCGGAAAAAAGGCGCCTTTACCCTAGTTTCGGCGCACGAACGGCGCATGTTTCGATTCGTATTGATTGGGGGTTGAGCGCGGGCGGCGAATCCGCCTCCGCTCCTTCCTGTGCGGGAGTCCGCCTTGCCGCGCCATCTCCGGATCATCGACAACGACGCGCCTCGAGACGCCGCTGCGTCCGCGGCGACGTCGCCGGAAGAAGAGCTGCCGCTCTTCTCGCAGGCGCTTCCCCCCGGAGCGGAATTGCCGGGCTATCGCATCAAGCGCGTGCTCGGCGCCGGCGGTTTCGCCGTCACTTACCTCGCCGAGCACCTCGCGATCGGCCACCAAGTCGCGATCAAGGAGTATCTCCCGCGCGGCATTGCGATGCGTGGCCCCGACGGCGCCTGCGTGCAGCCTCTCTCGAGCAGCTCGGCCGCCGACCTCGGCTGGGGCCTCGAGCGCTTCCGCGAGGAAGCGCGCACGCTCGGTCGCCTGAAGCATCCCAACATCGTCCCCGTCCTCAACTACGTCGAGGCGAACGACACCGCCTATGCGGTGATGGAGTTCATCGCCGGCGAGACGCTCGAGGCGCGCATCGAGCGCGAGGGCGCGCTCACGGCCGAGGCGGTCGCGCGCCTGCTGCCGGCGCTGTTTGACGGCGTCGCGGCGGTGCACGAGGCGGGCTTTCTCCACCGCGACATCAAGCCTTCCAACATCATGCTGAGGCCCCTTGATCAGCGCGGGGGCGTCACGCCGGTGCTGATCGATTTCGGCGCCGCGCGCCAGGCCTTGAGCGCGCACAGCCACGCGCTGACCGCGATCCTGTCCGAGGGCTACGCTCCTTACGAGCAATATCAGAGCGACAGCGAGCAGGGCCGCTGGACCGACATCTACGCGCTGGGCGCCACGCTCTATCGCTGTGTCACCGGCGAGAAGCCGGTGGCGGCGACGGGCCGCGTCAATGCCCGCGTGCGCGGCAGCCCCGATCCGCTGCCGCCCGCAAGCGCGCTGGTGGCCGAGCGCTTTCCCGCGCCGCTGCTCGCGGCGATCGACCGCGCGGTCTCGCTGGTCGAGGCGGAACGCCCGCAATCCGTGGCCGAACTGCGCGCGCTGGCCGCGGCGGGCGAGGTGCAGGCCGCTCCGCCCGCCATCGCTTCGAAAGAGGCGCCGGTAGCCGCAATGGCCGGCGGCGAGACGCTGCTGGCCGGCAGAACCGCGCCGGAGCCGACCGCGGCGGGCGGCGACACGCTGCTGGTCGGCACGCCGCCGATCGTGCGAGCGCAGCGGTATCAGCTGCCGCGCGCGCCGCGCGGCTTATGGCTGCGCCGCGCCGCGATCGCGCTCGTGGCACTCGCGGTGCCCGGCGCCGGCGCCTACGGCTACCGCGCCTATGAGCAGCATCGCGCCGAAGTGGCTGCGGCCGCGGCCGAGAAGCAGCGCGCGGCGGAGGCCGAGGCGAAGCGCCGCGCGGCCGAGGAGGAGCGGCGCCGCGCCGCGGCCGAAGCCGACGCAGAAGCGCAGGCCTCGGCGCTGCGCGAGCTCGAAGCGGGCCTCGCCGCCATCCGCGCGCAATCCTACGACGAGGCGCTGCGCCGCCTTGCCGCCGCGATCGCGACCGGCAAGCTCTCGGTGCCGCAGCACACCGAGGCGCTGCTCGCGCGGAGCGCGGCCTGGGTCGGCAAGGGCGATTTCGCGCGCGCCTTCGTCGAGACGAGCGAGGCGATCTACGTCAACCCGGAAAGCGCCGCGGCCTATCTCGAGCGCGGGCGCATCCGCTGGCACCGCCAGCAGTGGGACAGCTCGCTCGCCGATTTCAACGAGGCGATCCGCCTCGATCCAGCCTCGGCGCAGGGCTATTCGCTGCGCGGCATCGTCCGGTTCCACAAGGGCGACATCGACCGCGCGATCGCCGACTACGGCGAAGCGCTGAGCCGCGATCCGGAGCACGCCGAGTCGCTGTTCAACCGCGGCCTCGCCTGGCACCGGAAGGGCGATCACGCGAAAGCCGCCGACGATTTCCGCGCCGCGCTGCGCGCGAACCCGCCCGAGCAGGTGGCGCGGAATGCCCGCCGCATGCTCGAGATCATGCGCGCGGCGCAGTGAGGCGGCGGCCCGGCCCTCACCTCCCATTCGCTGCAAGAGCAGCGAATGGGCCCCTCCTCTCCCTTCGGGAGAGGCAAGATAAGGCGCAATCCGATGTTTTTCTTTTCTCTCCCGCTTGCGGGAGAGAAGGGGCCCAACGCCGCGTCTTCGCGGCGTTGGGAAGTGAGGGCAGGCGATGCCGTCACGTGAACCGCAGCTCCACTTTCCCGATCGGGCCGAAATCGGCGGTGACGAGCATGCCGGGCTCGGCGAAATGGACGCTCGCGACCGTGCCGGTCGTCACCGCGTCGCCGGCCTTCAGGCCTTGGCCGCGCTCGCGCAAATGGTTGGCCAGCCAGACCAGCGCGTCGAGCGGGTTGCCGAGCACCGCGGCGCCGGTGCCCTCGGCGACGATCTTGTCGTCGAAGCGCAGCACGGCCTTGGCGGCGGGCAGGTCGATCTTGCGCCAACCGCTCACCGCGGGACCCAGCACGAGCCCGCCGTTGGCGCCGTTGTCGGCCACGATCGAGGCGACGCCGACCTTGAACCAATCGGTCCAGCGCGTGTCGACGAGCTCGAGCGCGCCGTGCAGCGCCGCCACCGCCGCCGCCACCTCGTCGCGCGTGTAGGGCGCGGTGCGCGCCGGCAGGTCGCGCGCCAGCGTGAACGCGAACTCCGGTTCCACGCCGAGCCGGTGAAACGCCTTCGCCGCCACCTTCGCCGGACTCTCGAGCAGGACCGGCGCGAACACGCGGCCCGGGAACGGCCCCGGCGCGCCCAGCAGTTTCTGCGTGGCCGGCGAGGTGCAGCCGATCTTGTAGCCGGCGACCGGCACGCTCCAGGCTTTGACGAACGCTTCCTGGATCGCATGGCCGTCGGCGAAGGTTTCCGGCCGGCACGAGGGCGGAAAGGCTTCGAGCCGGCGATGATCGCCGCGCGCGGCGATCAAGAGCTCGACCGCCTCTTCGATCTGGGCCTCGGTGATCATTTCGCTTCTCCTCCCACGCCGGCTTTTCGCATAACAGCGGCGCGGCACGCGGCGCAAGCTATGGCGCGCGGCGCCAAGGTGCTAGCGTGCCAGCGTCGATCGCCAGGAGACCTCCTTTGCCAGCGCTGGCCTTCGCCGGCTTTCTCTTGTTCGCTGCGTTTGCGCTGCTCGCGGCCTCGCCAGCGCGCGCGGACACGGCCGAGCTGGCCGCCGCGTGGCTGCAGGCGCTGGGCGTGCCGCTCGCCGATGCCAAAGGCATCGTGGCGCCAACCCCGGAAAGCGTCGGCGAGGTGAAGTGGATCAGCTTCGCGCGCGTGCCGGCCGGCAAGCTCGATCCGGCCGATCTCGCCAAGCTCAGGGCGCTGCCGAAGCTCGAGGAGATCGTGTTCGGCGGCAATGCGGCGACCGATGCCGGCGTGGCGGAGATCGCGCGCGCCCTGCCGCGCCTGCGCCGGCTCTGGCTGTTCCGCTCCGCCGTCACCGACGCCGCGTTCGCGCACGTCGCCACTCTCGGCGAACTCGAAGCGCTGCATCTCGGCGGCGCCCGGATCAGCGCGTCGGCCCTGGTCGAGGTGGCGCGCCTGCGGAAGCTCCGCGTGCTCGAGCTCGACGACACCGACGTGGGCGACGCCGGCCTCGAGGCGATCGAGGCCATGCCCGCGCTCGCCGAGCTCTCGTTCAAGGACATGCGCGGCGTCGGCGCGCGCGGCATGGCGGCGCTGGCGGCGCTGCGCCGGCTCGAGACGCTCAACCTCGCCTTTGCCGAAATCGACGACTCGCTCGAGAGGCTCGCAAGCTCGCGCTCGCTGCGCCAGCTGTCGCTGATCCGCGCCACGCTCGACGACGCCCGCGCCGCCTCGGTGGCGAAGATCAAGACGCTGCGCGTGCTGGTGCTCTCCCACACGCCGATCGCCGACGGGGCGCTGGCGCACGTGGCGAGCCTGCCCAACCTCGCGACGCTCGAGATCGCCAGCACGAACGTCACCGACGACGGCGTGAAGGCGCTCAGGCAAACGAGAACTCTTGTCGACCTCGATCTGAGCGATACGGCGACAGGCGATGCCGCGCTCGATGCGCTCGTCGACCTGCCGAAGCTCACGAGCCTCGTGCTGCGCGGCACCAAGGTCACCGACGCCGGCGCCGCCAAGCTCGCGCGCGTGAAGTCGCTGAAGCACGTCGACCTCGCCGCCACCGCGGTGACGGAGGAGGGCGCCAAAAATCTCGCCAGGGCCCTGCCCGAGGCGAGGGTGGTGGGGAGCGAGTAGTAGCGGCGGAAGCGCCGCCCTCACTTCCCGCCGCCGAGCGAAGCGCGCGTCGGCGGGCCCCCTCTCTCCCAGAGGGAGAGAGAAGGAAGAGGCGCCCCACTTTTCTCTCCCTCTGGGAGAGAAGGGGCCCATTCGCGTCTTCGCGAATGGGAAGTGAGGGCAGTTGCGGCGATTTACCAGCTATCGATCGTCCGCTTGCGCTCGTCGCGCGGCGGCGGCTTCGGCAGGGCGCGGAGCGTCTTCGCGAGGTACTCGCGCGTCTCGGCCGGGTCGATGACGTCGTCGTATTCGAAGCGGCCGCCGACTTCGAGCGCGGTGTTCATGCGCATCAGATAGTCGGTCTTCTCCTCGAGCGCGCGCCGGCGCGCGGCGCCGTCGGCACGCGATTCCAGCTCCTTTTTCCAGATGATCGCCGCGGCGCCCTCGAGCCCCATGCCGCCGAACTCGGCCGTGGGCCACGCGAGCAAGAGGGCGGGCGCGAGCGCCTTCGAGCCCAGCACATAGTAGCCGAGGCCGTAGGCCTTCCTCATCACGACGGTGAGGAACGGCGTCGTCGCGTTGGCGAGCGCCACCAGGATGCGCGCGCTGTGGCGCACCAGCGCGGTCTTCTCCACCGCCGGCCCCACCATGAGGCCGGGCGTGTCGACCAAGAGGATCATCGGCAGATCGCGCGCGTCGCAGAGCTGGACGAAGCGCGCGACCTTGTCCGAGGTCGGGCTGTCGATGGCGCCGCCCAAATAAGTCGGCTGGCTCGCGACGATGCCGGCCGGAATGCCCTCGATGCGCGCCAGCGCCGTCACGGCGCCGCCGCCGAAGCGAGGGCGCAGCTCGAGGATCGAGCCGATGTCGCAAAGGTGGTCGAGCACGCGGCGCACGTTGTAGCCCTGCATCGGATCGGCGGGCACGATGTCACGGAGCTTCGCCGCATCGGGCGCGCGGCCGGGCGGCGTTGCACCGAAGAAATAACCGAGCGTTTGGCGCGCCAGGCCCGCGGCGGCGCGGTCGTCCTTGACCAGCGCGTCGACGGCGCCGGCCTCGACATGGACCTGCGCCGGGCCGATCTCCTCGGGCTTGGGCGTGAAGCCCAGCGCCTGCTGCACCAGCGCCGGCCCCGCCATGCCCATCACCGCCTGCTCGGTGGCGATGAGGATGTCGCAAAGCCCGGCGAGGTTCGCATTGCCGGCAAAGCACCGGCCCGAGACGATGCCGATGGTCGGCACGAGGCCCGAAAGCCGCGCCGCGTTGACGAACGTATGCGTGTCGCCGCGCATCGACACCGAGAAATCGTGCGGCCGCGCGCCGCCGCCCTCGAGCCACGAGACCACCGGCCAGCGGTTCGCCGCAGCCAGCGCATAGATGCGGTCGGTCTTCAGATGATTGACGTAGCCCTGCGTGCCGGCGTGCACCGTGTAGTCGTAGGCCATCACCGCCACGGGCTTTCCGTGCGCAAGCCCGTGGCCCATCACGACGCCGTCGGCCGCACCCGCCATATCCTCGCGCGCGGGCTTGGCGACGCGGCCGATCTCGACGAACGAACCCGCGTCGAGGAACGCGTCGATGCCCTCGCGCGCGGTCAAGCGGCCCTGCGCGCGGCGCTTGGCCACCGCCTCGGGCCGCGCCGCATCGAGCGCCGCTGCGCGCGCTTCGCGCACCGCGTCGAGCGGCGATTGCGCCGGCGCGTTGTCCGCGCCGGCTTCGCCCTTGCGCTTCGAGGACATCCGGTCTGCTACGGGCTCACGCCTGCGCGCCGTGGCCGCCGCGGTCGCCGATCACCTGGAGGCGGTGCTGCACGACCTGGTCGGCCAAGCGCCCGGTCAGCTCCTGCAGGTGGTCGAACTCGAACTCGAAGGTGCCGACGCCCTGCGTCAGCGACCGGAGCTCGATGACAAGGTCCTGGATCTCGGATTGCGGCATGTTCGCGTGCACTTCGTCCCAGCCCTTCCAGCCGGATTTGGCGTCGAAGCCCAGGATCTGCCCGCGCCGTCCGCTGATGAGGCTCTGGATGTTCGAGGTGAAGGCCGAGGGTGCCGAGAGCGTCACCTTGTAGATCGGCTCCAGCAGGATGGGGTCGCATTTGGGCATGCCTTCGCGCATGGCCAGCGCGCCCGCGGTCTTGAACGCCATGTCGGAGCTGTCGACCGTGTGATAGGTGCCGTCGTAGAGCGAGACCTGCACGTCGACGACGGGGAAGCCGAGCGGCCCGCGACTCAGGTAATCGCGGACGCCGTCCTCCACAGCGGGAATGAACTGGCGCGGAATGCGCCCGCCGACGATGTTGTCGACGAACTCGAATCCGCCGCCCCGCGGCAGCGGCTTGATCTCGACATGCACGTCGCCGAACTGGCCGTGGCCGCCGGTCTGCCGCTTGTGGCGGCCGTGCTGCTTGATGCCGCGGCGTATGGTTTCGCGATAGGCCACCTGCGGGCGGTGCGACTTCACCGCGATGTTGTAGCGGTTCCTGAGCTTGTCGATGGCCACGCGCAGATGCATCTCGCCCTGGCCCCAGATCATCATCTCGCGCGTCTCGGGATTCTGCTCCAGCGCGAGCGAGGGGTCCTCCTCCACCATCTTGGCGATGGCGGCGGTGATCTTCACTTCGTCCTCGCGCTTCTCGGCGTGGATGGCGAGCGCGAACAGCGGCTTCAGCGGCGCCGGCCATTCGCTCTTCTTGGTGGCGCCGTTGCCGGCGCCGCCGATCGTGTCGCCGGTCTTGATCCCGTCCATGCGCCCGAGCGCCACCACGTCGCCGGCCTTGGCGTCGGCGAGCTTCTGCTGCTGGTGCCCGAGCATGCGGAAGAGGCCGCCCACGCGGTGCCCCGAGAGCTGCGCGCCGTCGGCGACGGCGGCAGACCAGATGCGCGCGATCGAGAGCTTGCCCGAATGCGCCATGTGGAACGTCTTGAACACGGTGGCCATGCCGGCGGCACCGGGCGCCAGGCCCAGCCGCTTGCCCGCGGCCTCGTGCGTCGGCGTCTCGTGGCGCAGCGCCTTCAGCAGCCGCCGTATGCCGCCGTCGTGGAAGGCCGAGCCCAGAAACACCGGCACGATCTTGTCTTCCTGCAGCGTGCGCGTCAGGTGCTTGTAGATGTCCTCCTTGGGCGGCACCGATTCCTCGAGCAGCTGCTCCAAAAGCTTGTCGTCGAAGTCCGAGAGCGATTCGAGCATCTTCTGGCGCGCCTCGGCCTCGCGGTCCTTGGCGTCGGCCGGCATCTGGACGAGCTCGGAGTCGGTCCCGGGCTTGTATTTGTAGGCGCGCTCGGAAACGAGATCGACGTAGCCGGTGATGTCCTCGCCGCTGCGGAGCGGCACCTGGCGCAGCACGAGCGGGCGCGCGGAGGCATCTTGGAGCGCGGCCACCAGCTCGCGCATCGAGGCGCCGCGCGCCTGGTCGATCTTGTTGACGAACAGCATGTGCGGGATGCCGTGGTCGTCGAGGAACTTGAAGAGCGGCGCCAAGGCCATCGCGCGGTCCGGGTTGGGCTCGGCGACGATGACGACCGTATCCGCCACCATCATCGCGTTGCGCGCCTCCTGCTGGAATTCGATCGAGCCGGGACAGTCCGCGAACGTCCAGGGATCGCCGAGGAACTCGGTCGAGGCGACGTTGGTCTCGGTCGACATGCCGCGCGCGCGCGCCTCGGGCGAGGCGTCGCCGACGCTGTTCTTGTCCTTGATGCTGCCCTTGCGGGGCACGCGCTGCGTCGCGAAGAGGATGCTTTCGAGGAGGGTCGTCTTGCCGCTGAGATAGGGGCCCACCAGGGCCGCGCACCGTGCCGATTTGGCCGCCACCATTCGCCTCCGTAGAACTCGTTACTCTCCCGGAGAGCGCGCCTCGTCGGCGTTGGGCCGCTGCAACGGCGCCCATCCGAACCGGCGCGCCCGAATTTTGAACGCCCATCGTCGCCCGCCGCGCGCGCCCGCGCAAGGGGGGAACGGATGGGGGACGGGTCTTGAAGGCCCGCACCTCCTTGTCGTCGCCGCGAAAATGGGGGCCCATACGAACAAGAAAAAGCGAAGTCTGAAATTGCCGGATACGCCGCCAGCCCTACTCGACACCACTTTTCCGGCGGCAGGGTCTCATACCCGCGAGCCTTTGCTCTACCCGTCATCCCGACCGGAGCGGGCGCGCCTCTTGGCGCGGCCGCGGAGTCGAGGGATCGCGTCGGCCCGTAAGCGCGGGCCTTCCGGCCAATTCGCGCCATGGCGCGAATTGGCGGTAAGCAAGGCACGGCCTCGCGTCTCGCACGATCCCTCCACTTCGCGAGCCGCGAGAGCGGCTCGCTCCGGTCGGGATGACGGTCAGTATTAAGGCGCGCTGGTCTCGCCTTCCGCGGACGGTCCTGCCCTTCGCGGGGGCGACAACGTCTTTCTGCCGTCGCCTAGCGGCCGCCGACGAGTTCGATCTTCGCGTCGCGACGCGCGGCCGCGAGGTCGCGCAGAAGCTTCACAAGCGCCGGCCCCTTCGCTCCCAGCGCCGCTTCGAGCGCCTTCGCATCCTCGACGACGATCTCGAACGGCCCCGCCACGTCGCCGGTGAGCGCATCGTAGAGCGCGTCGAGATTGCGGCCGAAATGCGCCGGCAGCGCGAGATCGCGCGCGAGAATGTCGTAGACCGCATCGATCGATTTGCAGCCGGCGGGAATCACCGCGCGCTTGGGCGTGGCCGCCTTCTTCGTCATCGCGGCGCCGGCACTTCGTGAAAGGTGCGATAATGGTCGGTCGTCACCCACATCAGCCAGCGCCCCTTGCTTTCGCGCGAGAAGACGAGCCGCGCGGCGCCGCGCCGCCCGCCCGTGTAGTCGAGATCGGCCTCGACATAGCGGTTGCGCGCGGGAAGCCGTCCCTCGCGATTGCCGAAATGGTCGCCGCCGATGGCGGTGCCCGGCGCCGCGCGCCAGAGATCGCCGCCCGGCCGCCAGCCGCGCTCTTCCGCCGCGCGCTTGGTGACGTAGCAATCGGGCAGGTGCCCCGTCGAGTGGACGTGCCACATCGTGCCGGCCGCTGCGCGCACCTGTCGGAGCTCCAATTTCTCGGCGAAAGTCTTCAAGCGCTGGGCGTGCTCCTCCGGCACCTCGACCGCGGCGCCGCAAGCCGGCGGCTGGTCGGCCTGCGCCGGCCCGAGACCGAGCGCCGCAGCGGCGAACATGGCGACGATTGCTTTGCGGAGATGCATTGCGGCAAGCTGGACGAGATTGAACTGGATTGGAATCGGCGCGGGTGGAATCGGCCGACGCTACCGCACAACGATGCGCAGCGTGTAGGTCGTGGTCTTGTCAGTGCCGATTTCCACCGTGTAGGTGCCGGTCTCGGGGGCGGCGCCTGACCAGGCGTTCTCGCCGTCGGCGGACTTCTCGCCCGAGGGTGCCACCAAGGTCAGCATCCCCTTCTGTCCCGACGGCGAGGTCAGGCTCAGCTCGAGCCGCTGCCCGGCTCTGACGGCCAGCTTGTATTCGTGGCGCACGCACACCGCGATGCGCTGGCTGACGAGGGCTTGGGCGGGCGCTCCGGCCAGCGCGAGCTTCTGCTCGACGGCTTTGTCGGCATCGCGACACTGTGCGTTGGCGCCGGCCGCGACCAACACCCCAGCCAAAACAAGCCAAGCGAAGCGGTTCACGCGCTCCTCCGAGTCACGCGAAATGCCGCATGACTTGGCAGCCCGACTAAGGCTTCACGATGGCGGGCAGGACGTGGCGGTTCAGCACCGCGCCGCCCGGCGCGCTCTGGAAGGGCTGGCCGTAAAGCCCGGCGTGCACGACGATGAGCGTCTCCTCGCTCGGCAGGATGTAGAGGCGCTGCCCGCCCCAGCCGACGCCGGCCGCCCATTCCACGGCGCGGCGCTCCACCAGCGAGCGCCCAAGCCACCACTGATAGCCGTAGAAATAGATGCCGTCGCCGTTCATGTGCGGCGCGATCGATTGCGCGATCCACGCGGGCGAGACGATCTGCTCGCCCTGCCAGGCGCCCTTCGCCAGCACGAGCTGGCCGATCTTGGCGAGATCGCGCGGCCGCAGGCGCAATCCCGCGGAAGCCGCCGGATCGCCGTTGGCGTGGCGCACCCATTCCACGTCGCTTATGCCGAGCGGGTCGAACAACGCTTCCTTCGCCACGACGTCCAGCGGCTTGCCCGCCGTCTTGCGCACGATCGCGGCGAGCAGCGTCGTGGCGCCGCCGTTGTAGTTGTAGAGCTTGCCCGGCGCCGCCTCGAGCGGCCGCTCCAGCACGTAGCGCAACGCGTCGCCGGCGACCCACATCTGGCGCTCGCTGTTGGCGGGATTGCTGTAGGGAATCTGCTCGTTCCAGGCGAAGCCCGCCGACATGGTGAGGAGGTGCCGCACCGTGATGTTCTGCTTTTCGGGCGTGCTCAGATCGGCGTATTCGGGAAAATAAGAGAGCACCGGCGCATCGATATCCTTGATCCATCCGCGGTCGAGCGCGATGCCGACCACGAGCGCGGTCACGCTCTTGCTGATCGAGCGGAGATCGTGCTTGATCGTGGCATCGAACCTGATCGCGCCGAGCGGCCGGCCTAGGCGCTCGTCCTCGCCGGTGAAGTAGCGCTCGTAGACGAGCGCGCCCTTGCGAACGACGAGCACCGCGTGCACGTTGGCCTCTTTCCACGCCTCGAAGCGCGGGCCGATCGCGCAGATGAGCGCGGGGTCGAGCCCGGCCTCTGCCGGCGCGGCCACGCGCCAGCCGTCCTTCAAATCTGCGGGCGGCGAGCAATTCGCCTGCGCCGCACCGATGGCGGGCAAGCAGATGAAGAAGGCTGCGGCAATCGCCTTGGTCTGCATCGATGGCATAGGCTTCATTTCCCGCTCTCACTTGATCGGAACCCAGATGTCGACCTCGCCCGAGATGGTCTTGTTGTCGAAACGCTGGTCGTAGAGCTCGAGGTCGTAATAGGCGCGGAGCTTCACCCCCGATCTAGGGACCCAGGTTCCGTAGATGTAGCCGAAGGTGCGCTTCAGCTCTCCGCCGATGTCGCAGCTCGCGAGGCGGTGCGTGAAAACGGCAAAGCGGCCGCCCGGCAGCGTCTTGCCGGTGAGGCCTTGTGGCGGGTCGGCGATGCGCTCGACCTCGACCGCGGCGGAATAGGCAAAGGCGCCCGCCTCCTTGTCGATGACTTCGATGACGCCGAGCGCGTGCGTTCCGCGCCGGTGCGGGATCTTCTCGATCATCGGGCGGAAACGCCGCCAGACGCCGGGCCCGTCGACGCCTTGCTTGGCGTCCACGTCCTGCCGCAGGCCCACGAAGGCGATGTCGTCGCGTTCGGTGAATGTCGGCTCCATCGTGAGGGTCTCCGCAAGGGTGGCGAGGGCGGCGGCGTCGAGCGGCCAGCGGCAGCGCGGCAGCCAGGTGCGGCCCGACCGCCGCACGGTGCCCGGCGGCACGCCGAAATGGCGCTTGAACGCGCGCGTGAACGCGGCCTGGCTCTCGAACCCGCAGTCGAGCGCCAGATCGATGAGGCGCGTCTTGGCACCGTTGGTGAGCTCCTGCGCGGCCACGGTGAGGCGGCGCTTCCTCGCATAGCCCATCACCGAATCGCCCGTCAGCGAATGGAACAGCCGGCAATAGTGATAGGCCGAATAGCCGGCCGCGCGCGCCACGTCCGCGACCGAGAAGCGCGTGAGCAGATTGTCCTCGATGTAGCGCAAGCCTTCGAGGAAGCGGTTCATGGCCGCGTGCGGTTCCATTCTAATCCGGCCGCGACACTAGCAGAGAGCGAAAGGCCGGTTTTGACCGCGCTTGCGCTGCGCCGGCCGTGCGCGGTCGTCCGCATCTCGCGCGAACTGCGGCGGAGTCTGCCGCAGGACGCAGTCCAATCACATCAGCGCGAATAACGGCAACCGCGCAGCGCGGCGGTCGAAGGTTACGGTGACGTCGCAGCCCCGCAGGCGATTGCTGGCCGCGATATAGACATCGGCGAAATCGTGCCCCGCTCGGTGCGCGTCGAGCGCGGCGCCGGCCACATCGGGATCTTCGATCCGCAGCTCCGCCGTATGCAGCAGCCGCTCGATGATGGCGGCGATGTCCTCGCGGCCGTAGCCGTAGGAACTCTTGAGCACCCAAGCCAGCTCGCAGAGGACGGCGCGATTGAGGAAGCAGGGTGTTGCGGCGCTGGCATTCGCTTCGAGGTAGCGCCGCGCGCGGGCGGCTTGCGCCGGCTCGTCTCCCACCACGAGGCGCAGCAGCACGTTCGTATCGACCGCGATCACTTGCGGCGCGAGCGCTCGCGATGGCGCTCGGCGACGGCGCCGAGCACGGCGTCGTCGAGCTCTCTGAGAGTGAGTCGCCGCTTCGGCGGCGGCAGGACGCCGACCAGGTCCTTGATGTGATACGTGGCGGGCGCAAGCGACACCCGTCCATCCTTCTCGACGACGAAGCGGATGCGGTCGCCGGCCTTGACCCCGAGATGGTCGCGCACCGACTTGGGAATCGTCACTTGTCCCTTCGAAGTCACGGCCGCACTGGGCGCCATCGCCTTACCTTCTGCAAGACTCCTTACCTTGTGATAAATGTAAGGAATCTGCGCTGAATTGCAACCCTCCGAAAATGCCACGCAATTGCCGTCGGCGGCGCAAATCGACGCGATGGCCGAAACGTCGCTAGTTCCGCCGCTCCAAGAGCCCCCGCGCGATGACTTGCGCCTGGATCTCGGCGGCGCCTTCGAAGATGTTCAAGATGCGCGCGTCGCAGAGGACGCGGCTGATCTCGTATTCCTCGGCATAGCCGTTGCCGCCGTGGATCTGGAGGGCGTTGTCGGCGTTGGCCCAGGCGACGCGCGCGCCCAAGAGCTTGGCCATGCCGGCCTCGATGTCGCAGCGCCGGTCGCTGTCCTTCTCGCGCGCCGCGAAATAGGCGAGCTGGCGCGCGATCATGGTCTCGGCCGCCATCCAGGCAAGCTTCCCGGCCACGCGCGGGAACGAGACGATCGGCTTGCCGAACTGGATGCGTTCCTTGGCGTAGGCGAGGCCCAATTCGAGCGCGTTCTGCGCGACGCCCACGGCGCGCGCCGCGGTCTGGATGCGCGCGCTCTCGAAGGTCGCCATCAGCTGCTTGAAGCCCTCGCCCTCGACGCCGCCCAGGAGGTTCTCGGCCTTCACGTCGAACCCGTCGAAGCCGATCTCGTATTCCTTCATGCCGCGGTAGCCGAGCACCTTGATCTCGCCGCCCGACATGCCGGCGACGGGGAACGGATCGGCGTCGGTGCCGCGCGGCTTCTCGGCGAGGAACATCGAGAGGCCGCGATAACCGTCCTCGGGCTTGCCGGTCCGCGCGAGCAAGGTCATGAGATCGGCGCGCGCCGCATGCGTGATCCAGGTCTTGCTGCCGGTGATCTTGTAGACGCCGCCTTCGCGCGCCGCGCGCGTCTTCAGCGAGGCGAGGTCGGAGCCGGTGTTGGGCTCGGTGAAGACGGCGGTCGGCAGAATCTCGCCCGAGGCGATCTTCGGCAGCCATTTCGATTTCTGCTCGGGCGTGCCGCCCAGGCGAATGAGCTCGCCGGCGATCTCGGAGCGCGTGCCGAGCGAGCCCACGGCCAGCGCCGCGCGCGACAGCTCCTCGGTCACGACGCACATCGCGACCTTGCCGAGACCGAGCCCTCCGAATTCTTCGGGGATGGTGAGGCCGAACACGCCGAGCTCGCCCACCTCCTCGAGCACGCTCATCGGAATGAGCTCGTCCTTCCGGTGCCAGTCGTGCGCGAAGGGTTTCACCTTCGCGGCGGCGAAGCGGCGGAACTGGTCGCGGATCATGGCCAGCGTCTCGTCGCCCAATCCCGGCTCGCCGAACGCGCCCTCGAGGATGAGCGCGGCGAGGCGCATGCGCACCGCGTTGGTATTGCCGCCGCGGATCAGCGCGTTGACGGCCGAAGTGAAGAACGCGCCCGTCTCGCGCTCGCCGAGGCCCATGTCCGCGGGGCGCAAGATCTCGACCTGGCTCACCGCGATGCCGCCGGCCATCTGCGCCAGGTATTCGCCGAAGCCCGACTGCAGGATCAGCGTCTCGCGCTCGCCGCGCTGGCCGGCGGCCTCGAGCCGCTCGGCCCAGCCCAGAAGCTGGCGCAGGCCCTCGACATAGGTGGCGAGCCAGGCGAAACCGTGCGCCGCGAACTGCTCGCGCTCGAGCGCCGCCGCGTCGAGCTTGGTGCCGCGCCTGACCAGCTTCGAAACGCTGCCGCGCGCCGCGTCCTTCAACCGGTCCGCCGCCGCCAGCGCCTCGCGGCACAGCGGAAGCAGATCAGGCAGCACCCATCCGCCGGCGGGCTGTGTGCGATCCTTGCGCGCGGTCTTGGTCATTGTCCGGGGCGAAAGTGGCAGGGAGACGGGGAGGCGGGGAGCAGCAGGAAAGGCTTACCACCAAGGCGCCAAGACACGAAGAGGAAGAAGAAGAGTTGCGCGCCAAGCGGCGCGCAAAGGAAGGGAGTTTCTAACTTCGCGCCGCTCTCGCGGCGCATTTCTTTTCGTTCTTCGTGTCTTGGTGCCTTGGTGGTGAACCTACCTTCTCCCCGCCTCCCCGCCTCCCTGCGCCGTCGACTACGACCGGCAGGCCTGCGCCTTCCAGAACGGCGTCGAGGCCGGGGCGATGTTGCCCTCGGGCAGGTGGCGCACGAGATGGTCGCGGCTCTGCTTGGCGGTGGGATCCTTGCTGCGCTCGAGGGCCTCGGCGTAGAAACCGCCGCGCACCACCATGCGGATCGGAATCCAGCCGGCCGCGGCGATCGCGAGCTTGCCGTTGGCGGCCGGCGTGAGCCCCAGCAGCAGGATGGCCGAGGAGAGCCGCGGCAATCCGATCTGGTTCGAGACGTAGTTGCCGAGCGAATAGGCAACGAAACCTTCGCGCCCGTCCGCCGCCGCCACCTTCTCGACCGGCTGCATCACGTGCGGATGCTGGCCGATGATGCCGGCGGCGCCGGCGTTGATCACGTCCGTCGCCCACTCGCCCTGGCGCAGCTCGGGCTTGTGCTGGTACTCGGCGCCCCAGTGCGGCGTCACGAAAATCGCGTGAATGTCCGGCCTCTGCGCCAGCTCCTTCACCGTCTTGATGATCTCGTCCTTGCCGTCATAGCAGTTCAGCACTTGGCTCGCGCGGTCGGGCACGCCGTTGGTGCCGTAGGTGCAGCCGAGCCAGGCGATGTTGAACGTGCCGCCCGCGGCCTTGACCGGCGTCACGACATGCCAGGGCGCCGACATCGCGCCACGATGGCGCGTGCCGGTGACGGCCAGGCCTGCGGCCTTCGCCGCCTCGGCCGTGCGGTCGACGCCGAGCTGGTGGCGGTCGAGCGAATGGTTGTTGGCGAGGTTCAAAACGTCGAAGCCCGCCTTCTTCAAGTCCGCCATGATCGACGGGTGATAGTTGAACATCGGATAGCCGCGATAGACGCTCTTGTCGTAACGCGTCGCGGGCGCGCGCACTTCCTTGCCGTTCGAGGCGACGCCCTCGGCGGCGGGCCCTTCCAGGTTGGCGAACGCGATGTCGGCGGCCGCGATGATGTCCTGCGTGGGCTTGAAAAGCCCCGCGAAGCCGTCCTTCTGCTGAGCGCCCCATTTCTGCACCGTGTCGTGCAGCAGCACGTCGCCGACAGCGGCGACGGTGAGGGTCTTGGCGGGATCGATGCACTTGCCGCCATTGAAGGCGAGGGGGGCGGGCGAGGTCACGGGCTTCTCGGTGCGCGGCTGCTCGGGGCGGGGCTTGGGCTTCGGCTTGGTCTGTTGCGCCTCGGCGGCGGGCGCCAGCGCGAGGCCGAGGACGAGGAGGGAGGCGAGGATTTTCATGGCTTATCTGGCCGAGTGCGGCCCGGCGCAACCGGACGGGCTTCTTAGCGCGGCAGCATCGAAAAGTCGTTAATGGAGCGGTCGCCGCCTTATATAGCGCCCGACGCCCCAAGCCATCCCCAAAAACCAGAGCGGGCCGCACTGCGCCGATCGGTCAGCCGTGCCCGGCCTGCCGAGCCGATCCCACCGCGCCGGCGAACGCCTCGCGGCCAGCGGCCGAGGCCGGTGGCCTGATGTCGTATAACGCGAACGTGCAGGACTTCTATCGAAAAGCAGCCGAGCTTGTAGACCGGATTCTTAGAGGCGCCAAACCGGCCCACTTGCCCATCGAACAGCCGACCATGTTCGAACTCGTCATCAACCAGAAAACGGCGACGGCCTTGGGGCTCACGATTCCGCCCACGCTGCTCGCCCGCGCCGAGCAGATAATCGAGTAGCGGGTTGCCGCCGAAGGACGCGCCTCACCCCTCGATCGCATCCTCGGGCGTGCGCAGGTTTGGGCGCTTGGATCGCCCGCGGCGAGGGCGCTCGGCCGGGCACTCCCCGCCCGCACGCGCAAAGGCTAGAGTCGCCGCACGAGCGAACCTCCGCCGCCGAGTCGTACGTCCCGGGCCGGCATCCTTCTCACGCGCCATGCCAACGAGCGAGAGCTGAACTTCCGCATGAGCCCGACCGCGCCACCACCCCTCCCGCCGCCGCGCGATTGGCCCGCATTCCTTCGCTATGTCGCGCAGCGCTTCTGGAAGGACGAGTGCCTGGCCAAAGCCGCGGCGCTTGGCTTCGATCTGCTCTTCGCGCTGATCCCGACCATCGCCATCGGCTTCGCGATCCTCTCGGCATTTCCGATTTTCGACGAGGTGCGGGCCGGGCTGCAAAGCTACATCATCAAGAGCTTCCTTCCGCAGCACGGCCAGGAGATCAACGCGCTGTTCGATCTCTTCATCGAGAAGACGCGGGGGCTGACCGCGTTCAGCGTCGTCATTCTCGCCGTCTCGGCGCTGCTCCTCTTCAACACCGTCGACAGCGTGTTCAACCGCATCTGGCGCCAGACGGCCGTACGTCCGCTGATGGCGCGCCTGTTCAGCTTCTGGGCGATCATGACGGCGGTGCCGCTGCTCATCGCGGGCAGCGTTGCGCTCTCGACGCTCGTCGCCCGTCGCGTCTCCGCCTGGGGCATCGACATTCCCTGGATTTCCGCAGCGCTGGTATGGATCGCGCCGTTCCTGCTGCTCACCGCGGCCTTCGCCTTCGGCTATCGGTGGCTGCCTTATCGCCGCGTCCGATTCCTTCATGCCCTGGTCGGCGGCGCCATCGCGGCGATCCTGTTCGAGGGGCTGCGCTGGGCATTCTCGCTCTATGTCGCCGCCTTTCCCGCGTTCTGGATCCTGTACGGCGCCCTCGCCTCGGTGCCGATCGTGCTCCTCTGGATCTTTTTCTTCTGGTGCGTTGTCCTCTTCGGCGCCGAGGTCTCGGCGGCGCTGCCCGAATGGCGCAATCGGATGGGCGCCGACCTCGACGAAACGGCGCCCGCCGTCCGCCGTGTCGCGGCCGCCCTCCTCGTGCTGGAGAGCCTCCTCGAGGCGCGGGCGAGCGGCACGGCGGTTTCGACATCGGCGCTCGCCCGCGCGGCGGCGCACGGGCTCGCGGATGCCGATCTCGGCACCGCGCAGTCGCTTCTCGATCGGCTCGCCAAGGTTCGTATCATCGCACGAGCGGAATCCGGCTGGCGCTTAGCGCGCGACCCGGCCGAGGTGACCCTCGCCGATCTCACGGCGGCCCTCAACGTGGGCTATGGCGGCGGCGCGGTGCTCGATTTTCTCGGCAAGCCGTGGCGACACCGATTGGCCGCTGCGCTGCAGGGAGCAGAAAGCGCCGGTCAGGCAGCCCTATCGCTCTCGATCGAGCGGCTGCTCACAGCGCCGCGTGGCGCAACGCCGGAAGGCGACCCCGAAAATGGGCAATGGTCCGCCTAGCGCCCTCGATCGCAATGGGTACCCGGTCCCGCCTGCGCTCCGAACGGCATCTATATTCTTGCGCGAGCCTTGCATTCGCTGGATTCCGCGCAATGTTCATGGGATCGGGCTTGCGAGCCCTCCGTGCTGCCGCGCCCCACTTGCGCATCCACACACGCCAATCGAGTCCGGACGTCTGAACCGCACCGGCCAAGACGTCCGCGTGGCTGCCGCCTTCTCCGCGAAGCGCCCGCGTCTCGGCACCCCGTTTTCAGGAGTAGCACGCATGTGGGCTTCGACCCTGCCGCCCGCGCATTTGAAACAGGCGATCACGCAGTTCGTGCGCGTGTCGCCGGCGAGCTTCGTCCAACTCGGCCGCGTCCTGCCGCAAATCCGGGGCACGGAGGACCTCACCGTAAGCTCGGGCTTCATTCTCTGGCGCGGTCTTTCGGCCGAGGGCGTCGCGGCGTTGCAAAGCCTGCATGCGGAGAGCGCCATCTTCTTCTGGCTCTGCTCGCCCGAAATCTACACCCGCACGGGCGACGCGCCGTTTCTGAGGCTGCTGAGCCGATCCCACCGCGCCGGCGAGCAGCCCTGGCTGCCGACGATCATCCACGACCGCGCGCCGACGGCGGCGGAATCGCGCAAGGCCGTCAAAGAATATGTCGCCGAGATCGCGCGCTATTCGCGGCCGCGGCTCTGAGCGGCGTGCCATGAGCGCGCTCTCCCATTGGACCGGGCAAGCCTTGGCTTTTGCCGGGGTGGTCGTCGGGCTGGGCGTGCTCGCCCTCCTGGCCATGCGCCTGCTCGCGTGAGCGCTCCCGGGCGTCGCGACGTCGGATCAACCGCCATTGGATTCGCCATGAACCGCACGACCAGCCGAACGATTTGCTTCGCACGGCCCTTCGCTCTCACGGGCGTCGAGGGCGAGCAGCCGGCCGGGACCTACGAGATCGAGATCGACGAGGAGCTGCTGCCCGGCGTTTCCTTCCCCGTCTATCGGCGCGTCGAGGCGCGGATCACGCTTCCGTTCAGCACGATGGGCGCGGTGGGGCATCAGACGGTGCCGGTCACCCCCGACGAGCTCGAAGCGGCGCTGGCGCCGGACGCCGCGGCCGAGGCTGCCGGCTGAATTTCCCCGCGCGTGTCTGCCCCGCCCGCGCTCAGCCTGGCCACGGGTAAGACGTTTTACGCCACTGCGGCGCATGAAGGAGCCGAGCGCGCCGTTGCGAACGCCGATCGGGGGTTGGGAATCCTGATCGTCGCATAGATCGGTTGCGGACAAGCTTCCTTCTCCCGCCGTGATGGCGCGGTCCGGGACCGGGAACGGAGCGACGCGCCGACCACAATCGAAGCGCGAGGCATCGAAATATGCGCGAATCTCGTACGGGAGGGCTGAATATCGCGGCAAGAGAGCCCATATGAATATCGGCCGGAAAGGGAGGACTTCCTCCGCTTTCGAGGCTGCGAAGGACTTCCAATGAAATTTCCACCGGAGACGAAGCCGGCCCTGCTCGGCGCGGTCGGCGGCGCTATTGCGCTCGCGATCTACGGATTTACCTGGGGCGGCTGGGTTGGCGCCGGGACCGCGGAAGCGGCCGCCAAGCAGCGCGCGGAAACCGCGGTGGTTGCGGCGCTCCTCCCGGTCTGCGTGGCGAAATTCAACGGCGCCGCCGACGTCGCGGTCCATACCGCGGCGCTCAAGAAGGCCAGCTCGTGGGAGCAGGGCGCCTACGTTGAAAAGGGCGGATGGGCCAACATGCCTGGGAGCACCACCGCCAACACCGTTCTCGCGCGCGCCTGCGCCGAAGCTCTTATCAAGGTTGCGCAATAGGCCGATCGCGGCCGCGCGCGCTCCTCGTGTGCCCGCCGTGAATGCATAGGCGCTGGTGGGCGCAGGCAGATCGTCGCGGCTACGGACGTCGCGCCGGCGATTTCGGGGCAACCCGGTTCCCCGAACGTTCGGCCTTTCGCCTATTTTTCGGGAGATGCGCACATGCCGGATGTGGCCACGCCACGCAGGGAAGCGAACGAGCCGCAGGCCGGCTTCGCGGAAACGGACAGGTTCGACTATGCGGAGCCCGCGGAGCTGTTCACGCGCAGAGACCCAGCGGCGCAAATCGCCGCCGGCACATCGCCGGCGGATGCGGACCGGGCGCGGTCGCGAGCGACGTATCGCAACGCGCTCGCCTATCGCCGTTTCGCGTCCGGCGCCGAAGCGATACGCTTCGCGATCGAGGAACTCCCGCCGCAAGGCTTGGCTGCGACCGTTCTCGTCGCCAACGGCGAGCGGCGTGAGCCGGCGGCGATCCGTGCGCTCTATGCCAGCGCGGACTATCCGTTGCTCCGCCGCGCAACGACGCCGGGCGCATGATTTATTGGACGCGCGGGTGTGAATACAAATAAATTTCAGAATCCAACACAATTACGACACTATCTCGGACCCTATTGCTTCTGTAGTTTGAATGAAAATCATTCAAATTATTCTTAACTCATACTTTGGAGCGTGTCATGAATCCCACATCACCGTCGAGCGCCGCCCCCGAAGGCAAGCAGCTTCTCATGCAGGACATTGCGAGCAAGTGGTCGAAGTTCTCCGAGGCGGAGATCGTCGCGCTCAAGAACCGGGACGAGCTCGTCACCGGGGTGCAATCGAAATACAGCCTCGACGCGGCCCAGGCCGGCCGCGAGGTCGACGGCGTGCTCAAGGGCCGCGCGTTCTAGTCGCGATTCGCACCTTAGAACAGCGGCGGGGCCGCCGCATTGGCGGCCCTTCCCCCAGCCCGAGCAGGCTTTGAAATGATGTTCCTGTACGGACGCGCGAGATCCGGCGCGACGCGCAGATCGCTGCAAGATTCTCGGAAAGAGATTGGGCGATCCTGCGGCGAACCAAGTTCCGCGAATGGGGGCGATGGGGCGTTTCCCTTTCTCGAAGGTGAGCATGATGGCGGTTCGAAAGCAGCCTCCAACGCTATCCGGCGACCCCAAGGCCGAGTTACGGGGGCCCTGGCGAATCGCGAAGGATTGGATTGTGCCGCCGGTGATGGTTCCCGTGGCGCTCAGCCTGGCTCTGTTGATCTTCTTGCTGGTGCGAGGGCCAATCTGAAGAGCTGATCGCGCCGCTCGAGTGAACGCAGGAGGAGCGCCCTCACCCCTCGATCGCGTCCTCGAGCGTGCGCATGCCGGGGCGCTTTGCTTGCACCAGCACCGCCATGTTGCCGGGCTTGTGCTGGTTCCTCATCATCTTCATGTGTGACTTCGGAATGTCGTCCCACGAGAACACTTCCGACATGCAGGGATCGATGCGCCGCTCGATGACGAGGCGGTTGGCCTGCGAGGCCTGCAGCAGGTTCGCGAAGTGCGAGCCCTGGATGCGCTTTTGGCGCATCCACACGAAGCGGGCGTCGAACGTGATGTTGTAGCCGGTGGTGCCGGCGCAGAAGACGACCATGCCGCCGCGCTTCACGACGAAGCACGAGACCGGGAACGTCGCCTCGCCCGGATGCTCGAACACGAAATCGACGTCGTTGCCCTTGCCGGTGAACTGCCAGATCGCGGCGCCGAACTTCCGGCACTCTTTCATGTAAGTGCCGTAGCCGCCCTGGTCGTTGATCTCGGGCAGGCGCCCCCAGCATTTGAACTGGTTGCGGTTGATCGTGCCCTTGGCGCCGAGCGACATCACGAAGTCCTTCTTCGTGTCGTCGGAGATCACGCCGATCGCGTTGGCGCCCGAGACGGCGCAAAGCTGCACCGCCATCGAGCCGAGCCCGCCCGAGGCGCCCCAGACGAGCACGTTGTGGCCGGGCCTGAGGATGTGCGGGCGGTGGCCGAACAGCATGCGGTAGGCGGTGGCTAAGGTCAGCGTGTAGCAGGCGCTCTCTTCCCAGGTGAGGTGGCGCGGGCGCGGCATCAGCTGGCGGTCCTGCACGCGGCAAAACTGGGCGAACGAGCCGTCCGGCGTCTCGTAGCCCCAGATGCGCTGGGAGGGCGAGAACATCGGATCGCCGCCGTTACACTCCTCGTCGTCGCCGTCGTCCTGGTTGCAGTGGACGACGACCTCGTCGCCGATCTTGAAGCGCTTCACCTTGTCGCCGACCGCGTAGACGATCCCCGACGCGTCGGAACCCGCGACGTGGTACTCGGCCTTGTGCACGTCGAACGGCGAGATCGGTTTCCCCAGCGCGGCCCAGACGCCGTTGTAGTTGACGCCGGCGGCCATCACCATCACGAGCACGTCGTGGCTGTCGAGCCGCGGCACGTCGACGACCTCGACCTGCATCGCGGTCTCGGGCTCGCCGTGGCGCTCGCGGCGGATCGCCCACGCATGCATCTTCTTCGGCACGTGGCCGACCGGCGGAATCTCGCCCACCTCGTAGAGGTCCTTGGCGGCGCTCGCTGGTGCCGGGCGATACTGTTCCATGGCGACGACATTCTGGGTCATGGCGGAGTTCCCCATCCTACGCCGAACAAAACGTGCGACGCGCTAGGATCGTTCGCCCCGCGCGCGTGCGGCTCATTGCGACTGCTAACGGGTCTTTTGCGATGCGGCAAGAAATTTCTTTCCTTAATGGCGCCCTTTGAGAACATATTATTGCGTCCACGGGCGGCCTTCTCGAATGTTGTTTCGATTCGATCACAAGCTGTGGACAGAGGCACGCCGGGCGCCGCAAATGTTGACGCATTGCAATAGCTATCGTCCACGGGCCGATCGTGGGCATGAACACCCCTTTTGCGCACCGCCCCCAGCCGCTATGAGGGCGTGCGCCTGAGCGCCATGGCAACGCAGCACCGAGAATTGGGGACATGACCGAACACCGACCGCCGCGGCGGCCGCAACGCCGCCAGACCAGAGCCGTCCACGGCGGCACGGCCCGTTCGCGCTTCGACGAAACCTGCGAGGCGATCTTCTTCACCTCGGGCTTCGTGTACGGCACCGCCGAGGACGCCGAGGCCGCGTTCGACAATTCGCGCCCGCGCTACCAGTACTCGCGCTTCGGCAACCCCACGGTCGCGATGTTCGAGGCGCGCATGTGCGAGCTCGAGGGCGCCGCCGCCGCGCGCGCCACCGCCTCGGGCATGGCCGCGGTGTTCGCTTCCCTGATGTCGCAGTTGAAGTCCGGCGACCGCCTCGTCTCGTCCGACGCGCTGTTCGGCTCCTGCCACTACATCATCGCCGAGATTCTTCCTCGCTTTGGCATCGAGACGATCCTCGTCGATGGGCGCGACCTCGGCCAATGGAAGGCGGCGCTGTCGAAGCCCACCGCCGCGGTGTTCCTGGAATCGCCCTCGAACCCGCAGCTCCGCATCGTCGACATCCCGGCCGTCTGCGAGTTGGCGCACGCGGCCGGCGCGCGCGTCGTCGTCGACAACGTGTTCGCGACGCCGCTGCTGCAGCAGCCGCTGAAGCTAGGCGCCGACGTCGTCGTCTATTCGGCGACCAAGCACATCGACGGCCAGGGCCGGACGCTCGGCGGCATCGTGCTCGGCGACGAGGACTACATCGTCAACCACCTGCAGCCGTTCCTGCGCCACACGGGCCCGGCGCTGTCGCCGATGAATGCATGGCTGCTGCTGAAGGGCTTGGAGACGCTCGAAGTGCGCCTGGAGCGCATGTGCGCCTCGGCCCTCCGCATCGCGAAATTCCTGGGTGCCCACGGCAGGATCGCGGCGGCGCATTACCCCGGGCTGCCGAGCCACCCGCAATACGCGTTGAACCAGCGCCAGATGAGCGCGGGCGGCTCGCTCGTCACGTTCTCGGTGCCGGGCGGCAAGGAGGGCGCCTTCCGCTTCCTGAACGCCCTCAAGCTGATCCTGATCTCGAACAATCTCGGCGATTCGAAGAGCCTCGTCACGCACCCCTCGACGACGACGCATCAGCGCCTGAAAGCCCACGAGCGCCAGGCGCTCGGCATCGACGACGGCATGGTGCGCCTCTCGGTGGGGCTAGAGGACCCCGCCGATCTCGAAGACGATCTCGATCAGGCGCTGAAGGCGGTGTGAGCGTGTCGGCGCGGGCGGCTCAGGCGAAGAACGCGAAATATACGATCGCGAGCGCGATGACCGCGCCGCCGAGCCCGAACGCGAGCACAAACCGCACGCCATGGCCCTTCACCGCCTGGCGGCTTTCGTCGGGATTCTCGCGGATGCGCTCGTCGTCCATGGGAAACCGTGCCCGCTCGCGCTCGTTTGCTTGGGCTATGAACGGATCGCGCGCGGCGGCGGTTCCCCTCACTTCCCAAGCAACGCCAGTGGCGTTGCTTGGGCCCCTTCTCTCCCACCACGTGGGAGAGAGAAGAAGGAAGCGCAACTTCCTTCTCTCTCCCGCGACAGCGGGAGAGAAGGGGCCCATGCGCCTCTTGGCGCATGGGAAGTGAGGGCCGGCGCCGGAGACGCTGACATGCCCCGCGAAGTCCCTTGGCTGATCCGCACCTATAGCGGCCACTCCTCGGCGGCGGCGTCGAACGCGCTCTACCGCCAGAACCTCGCCAAGGGGCAGACCGGGCTTTCGGTCGCGTTCGATCTGCCGACGCAGACCGGCTACGATTCCGATCATCCATTGGCGCTCGGCGAGGTGGGCAAGGTCGGCGTGCCGATCGGCCATCTCGGCGACATGGAGGCGCTGTTCGCCGGCATTCCGCTCGCGAAGATGAACACCTCGATGACGATCAACGCGACGGCGCCGTGGCTGCTGGCGCTCTACATCGCCGCCGCGGAGCGGCAAGGGGCGAAGCGCGCCGATCTTTCCGGCACCACGCAGAACGACATCGTCAAGGAATACCTCTCGCGCGGCACCTACATTTTCCCGCCCGAGCCCTCCTTGAAGCTCACCACCGACACCATCGCGTTCACCTATCGCGAGGTGCCGAAGTGGAATCCGGTCAACGTCTGCTCCTACCACTTGCAGGAGGCGGGCGCGGCGCCGGTTCAGGAAATTGCATTTGCCCTCGCAACGGCAATGGCGATCCTCGACCGTGTGAAGGCGTCGGGCCAGGTGCCGGCCGCCGATTTCCCGACCGTCGTCGGGCGCATCAGCTTCTTCGTCAATGCCGGCGTGCGCTTCATCACCGAGCTTTGCAAGCTCCGCGCGTTCACGCGGCTCTGGGACGAGATCTGCGAAACGCGCTACGGCGTCGCCGATGCCAAGCTCCGCCGTTTCCGCTACGGCGTGCAGGTGAACTCGCTGGGCCTCACCGAGCAGCAGCCCGAGAACAACGTCTACCGCATCCTGATCGAGATGCTCGCGGTCGTGCTCTCCAAGGACGCGCGCGCGCGCGCCGTGCAGCTTCCGGCCTGGAACGAGGCGCTCGGCCTGCCGCGGCCCTGGGACCAGCAATGGAGCATCCGCCTCCAGCAGATCGTCGCCCACGAGACCGATTTGCTGGATTTCGGCGACATCTTCGAAGGCTCGAGAGAGATCGAGGCGAAAGTCGCCGAGCTCTGTGCGGCCGCCAAGGACGAGCTCGCCAAGATCGAGCGGATGGGCGGCGCGGTGGCCGCGGTGGAATCCAGCTACATGAAGCAGGCGCTGGTGGAATCGAACGCGAAGCGCCTCGCCGCGATCGAGAAGGGCGAGCAGACCGTCGTCGGGGTCAACGCGTTCACCAAGACCGAGCCCTCGCCGCTCACGGGCGGCGCCGATGACGGCGGCTTCCTCGCGGTCGACGAGGCCTCCGAGGCCGAGCAGATCAAGTCGCTCCGCTCGTGGCGCGCGTCGCGCGACGGCGAAAAGGTTGCCATCGCGCTTGCGGCGCTCGCGCGCGCCGCCGACGAGGGACGTAACATCATGGAGCCTTCGATCGCCGCCGCGCATGCCGGCGTCACCACCGGCGAATGGAGCGACGTGCTCCGGAAAGCGTTCGGCGATTGGCGCGCCCCCACCGGCGTCGGCCGCGCCGCCGCCGCGATGGGCGACATGAAGGCGCTCGACGCGGTCAGGAAGCGCGTCGACGAGGTTTCGCGGCGCCTGGGGCGCCGCCCAAAGATGCTGGTCGGCAAGCCCGGCCTCGACGGCCACTCGAACGGCGCCGAGCAGATCGCAGTCCGCGCGCGCGACGCGGGCTTCGAGGTCGTCTACGAAGGCATCCGCTTGACGCCGGCCGAGATAGTCAACGCCGCGGTGGAGGAGGGCGTCCACGTCGTCGGCCTCTCGATCCTCTCCGGCTCGCACAAGCCGCTGGTGGCCGCCGTCGTCGAGGGCATGCGGAAGAGCGGCATCGGCGATGTGCCGGTGGTCGTCGGCGGCATCATTCCGCCCGAAGACGCCGCTGCGCTAAAGAGCGCCGGCGTCGCCGCCGTCTACACGCCCAAGGACTTCGACCTCAACGCGATCATGGCCGACATCGTCTCGATCGTGGAGCGCGCGGCGAGACGGGCGGCGTAGCGCGCCAGCGCAGCGGACCCATTTCCCCACTTGTGGTCCCCCGCGAAAGCGCAGAGCTGTCCGGGGAAAAGTTGCCTTCCACCAGACTTGTCGTCCCCGCGAAAGCGGGGACCCACCTTTCCAGCGACGGATTCGCGCAGGACGACGAGGCCGAGCGGCTCGGCGTCACGCGCCAATCGGTGATCAAGACCTGGATCGCCGAGAAGATCGATGCGTCGTACGCGCGCACGGCGCGCGCCGGCGGCCCCGCCAAGAAGCCCGCGAAGCAGTTGGCCGAGCCGCGCGGCGCGCGCTATCGCGCGAAGAAGCGGCGGCGCTGAACCGCGAGGCGGTTCCGGACCAAAACCCAGGGTGGCCGCGCAGCGGCTACTCTGAGACCACAACAGCACAGTCCCCAACCGCGAAGCGGTTGTGCCCCGCGCCGACACAACGCCGTTGGCGTTGACCCTGATGCGCGTCCTGGCCCAGGGTTGCCGCTTCGCGGCAACCCTGGGCTCTGAGCCGGAACCCCAGCGGGCTTCTCGAGACGCACCGGATCCGATAAGCAATGAAGCAGCTCGACATCTTCTCCGCCGACTACGCCGCGTGTCGCGCGAGATTCCTCGCCGCGCTCGAAGCCGCCGGCGGAACCCATCTCGCCGCGCACGAGAATCCGCGCCAGGGGCCCGCGGGCGAAGCACTCTACGCCGACATCGCGCGCATTGGCCCCGCCGACGCGGCGAAGCTGCTGATCCTCGTCTCGGGCACGCACGGCGTCGAGGGTTATTCGGGCTCGGGGTGCCACACGGGCTGGCTCGCCGCAGGACTCTTCGCGCGGCAGGCGATGCCCGGCACGGCCGTGCTGCTCGTCCACGCAATCAATCCGTTCGGCTTCGCGTGGGGGCGGCGCACGAACGAGGACAATGTCGATCTCAACCGCAACTTCATCGATCACACGAAGCCGCGGCCGGCCAATGCCGAATACGAGGCGATCGCCGCGCATGTCGATCCGGTCGATTGGGGCGATGAGAGCGCGCGCGCCCGCCACAACGCCGCGATCGCGAAGTACTTGAAGCGCGAGACGCACGACGTGATGTCGAAGGCGATGCATGGCGGGCAATACGTCAACCCGAAGGGCACCTTCTACGGCGGCACCGAGCCCGTGTGGTCGAGCCGCATCTTCCGCGCCGCCATCGCCGAGCACGCGGCGCGCGCCGAGCACATCTGTATCATCGACTATCACACCGGCGGCGGGCCGTTCGGCTTCTGCGATCACTTCGTCGACGATGATTTGGATGGGGAAGAGGGCGCCCGGAAATCGCGCCACTGGTGGAGCCACGCGACGGTCATCGCCGAGGACAAGGCCGAACACGGCAAGGACGCGCAGTCGGAGACGCCGGGGAATCTCTTCTATTCGGTGCCCGAGATCGTGCCGGGCAAGCGCTACACGCTGGGCCTCGTCGAGCTGCGCACCGGCGAAGAGAAAACCGGCATCGACAACATCCGCGCCGAGAACTGGCTCTACCACCACGGCGGCGTCGAATCGCCCGAAGGACGGGCGATTCGAAGCGAGATGCGCGAGCGCTTCTATCCCGCGAGCCCCGTCTGGCGTGCGATGGTGCTGCGCCAGTCCAATGCCCTCGTCGGCGAGGCGCTGGCGGGCTTGGCGAAGGTGTAGCGCGGGAACTCTCGGCGCTGAGTCTCTGCGTCGGCGGAGTGCCCTCACTTCCCATTCGCGAAGACGCGAATGGGCCCCTTCTCTCCCAGAGGGAGAGAGAAGCAAGAGCGCGCCGCCTCCCGCCGCCGCGCCCTTCGCGCGGCGGTGGGAAGTGAGGGCAGGCGCCGACGTCTGGCCGCAGTGAAACGCGGGTTGTTCGCGCGCGGGCGGCGCGGCACATTCTCCACATGACAGCCCCGCCAAAACCCCACCCGCAAACCCTCGCCGCGCAGGCGATGGGCACGGTCGACGCCGAGACCAAGGCGATCGTGCCGCCGCTCCACACGGCGACCACGTTCATCCGCGATCCCGACAACCGGTATCGCAGCGGCCGCGTCTACGGCCGCGACGACAACCCCACCTACGATCACGCCGAGGCGCTCTTGGCGGCGCTCGAGGGCGGAAGCGAAGCGCTCGTCTTCGCCTCGGGCATGGCGGCGGCGACGGCGGCGTTCCAGGCGCTGGCGCCGGGCGACCACGTGGTGGCGCCGAACGTGATGTATTGGGCGCTGCGCAACTGGCTCATGGACTTCGCCAAGCGCTGGGGCCTCGCGGTCGACCTCGTCGACATGGACCGGCTCGAGGCCGTGCGCGCGGCGGTTGTGCCCGGCCGCACCAAGCTCGTCTGGATCGAGACGCCGGCCAACCCGACCTGGGTCACGACCGACATCGCCGCCGTAGCCGCGATCGCGCATGCGGCGGGCGCGCGGCTCGCGATCGATTCCACCGCGGCGACGCCGGTGCTGACGCGCCCGCTGGCGCTCGGCGCCGACATCGTCATGCATTCGGCGACGAAGTATTTGAACGGGCACTCCGACGTCGTCGCCGGCGCATTGATCGCGCGCGCGAACGACGAATTCTGGGCGCGCGTTCGCGCCTTGCGCGCGCAGCTGGGCGGCATCCTCGGCGCGTTCGAGGCGTGGCTGCTGCTGCGCGGCATGCGCACGCTGTTTCCGCGCGTCGAGGCGTCGTCGCGCGGCGCGCTCGCGATCGCGAACCACTTCGCAAACCATCCCCGGATCGAGCGCGTGCTCTATCCGGGCCTTCCCGGCGATCCCGGCCACGCGGTCGCGAAGACGCAGATGCAGGGCGGCTTCGGCGGCATGCTTTCGATCCGGGTGAAAGGTGGCGAAGCCGCCGCGATCGCTGCGGCGGCGCGCGTCAGGATCTGGAAGCGCGCGACTTCGCTCGGCGGCGTCGAGAGCCTCGTCGAGCATCGCGCCAGCGTCGAAGGGCCGGCGAGCCCGGCGCCGCCCGATCTCTTGCGCCTCTCGGTGGGCCTCGAGCACGTGGCCGATCTCATCGGCGATCTCGAGCAGGCGCTCGCGGCGCGATGAGAGCATCGCGCGCGACCAAGGGATCGCGGCGATGACGGCATCGCGCATGAGCCGCTGGCGCAAGGCGGGCAGGCGCGGCGGCAAAGATCCCATGCAGGCGAGACTGCTCGCCGCCATCGCGTGCGCCTTCGGCGCGGGCGCGCTGATTCTTCCGCTGCCGCTGGGCCTCGCCGGGATCCTGCTGGCGGGCTGGGGCCTCTGGCGCCACGGCCGCACCGGCTTCGGCGTCGCGGCGCTTGCCGGCGTCACGGCGTCGACGGCGGCGGGCATCGTCATCGGCGTCGCGCTGTGAATGTGCCGCTTCCAGCCCCGTTACGGCGGCGTAACCCGCGCACCGCGCCGCACCCGCCTCACGCGAAGTTCAGCGGCCGCGGCTTGAGCGCTTTGTGGTCAGCGCCTAGTAAGGCGACAATGGATGAGACGCCGGCTCGGCCGTGTTCTTGGCCGCGAGCGCGAGCCGCGTCGATGGGGCAACGCGAAGCATGGCCTTCTTGAGCGACCTGCTGGCCGAGCCGGTGGGCCAGGTGGCGATCGTCCCGTTCGCCGTTGCCTTCGCGCTTGCGCTCATTGTGCGTGTCGCCGGCGGCGCCGGCCTCGGAACCCGCATGGCGGCCATCGGCATCGGCGCGGGCTTCTTCGCCGCCTACTACCTTATCCGCGGCGGCATCCCTTCGTTTCCGCCGCCGGCGACGAGCCAGAAGGTTTTCTACGTCGCGGCGGCCGGGCTCGGCCTCGGCATGATGCTCGATCTCGCCGGCCTCACCCGCGCGGGCGGGCACCTGTTCGCGTTTCTGCTGCCGGCGGGCGCGCTCTATTGGATGAGGCAGAACCAGATCGCGGCCGGCCCCGGCGGCACGCTGATCGCGACGCTGGTTGTGCTGTTTCTCGTCTCCGTCGTGGTCTATTGGCGCCAGGCCGCGTCGGCGCGGGGAGCGGACGAGCCGAAGGCCAGCAGCGCGGCGCTCTTCCCCGCAATTCAGATACTCGTCGCCGGGATCGGCCTCGGCGGCATCGCGCTGCTCGCGATCTCGCTCGGCTACGGCAATCTCGCTTTCGCGCTGGCGGCCGCGACGGGCGGCTATCTATTGATGAGCTATCTCGCGCATCTCGTCACCGGCCGCGGTTTCGGATTCGGCGCGACCGGCGCGTTCGGCGCGGGCGGCGCTCTGCTGGCGCTCGCCTACGCCGCCGTCTTCGAGGCCGATACCACGATCGAGCTGGTCCTGCTCGGCGTGGTGGCGCTCGCCTTCGTCGTCGATTTCTTGGCCCGCCCGCTGGCACTCGCCGCGCCGCCGAGCGCGGGCGCCGCCGCGCGCCTGGTGCAACCGATCGTCTACGGCCTCGTGGTCGGCATTCCGCCGGCGGCGGCGCTGGCCTATGCGTGGTTCGCGCTAGGCTGGCGGACGGGATGATCTCGACGGCGCCGGCCGCACGCGAAGCCCGGCCGCGCCGTTGCTACCCTTGGCATCGCGCAAAGACGAGGAGGATCTTCACGATGCTGTTCCGTTCCGTGTTTCTCGCCGCCGCCGTTGGCACCGCGGCGGCCGCGCCTGCCGGCGCAGCGAACTTCAATGTCGACCCCATGCACACTTCGCTGGTGTTCATGGTCAATCACCTCGGCTACTCGAACATCTTCGGCACGTTCCGCGAGTTCGAGGGCGAGTTCAACTTCGATCCGGCCAAGCCGACCGAATCGAAGGTGACGCTGACGATCAAGACCGAAAGCCTCGACACCAACGAACGGCGCCTGCAAGCTCAGGGCGGCGTGCGGGGCCGCGACGAGCATCTGCGCAGCGCCGATTTCTTCAACACGAAGGAATTCCCGACCATGACCTTCGTGAGCACCAAGGTCGAGTCGGCCGACGGCAAGAGCGGCAAGCTGCACGGCAACCTCACCATGCTCGGCCAGACGAAGCCGGTCGTGCTCGACGTCACGTTCAACAAGATGGCGCCGCACCCGCTGCCCGGATACAACAAGATCCTGACCGTCGGGTTCTCGTTGCGCGGCACGATCAAGCGCTCCGATTGGGGCATGAAGACGTTCGTGCCGGCGCTCGGCGACGAGATCACGCTCTATCTCGAGGTCGAGGGCGCGGAGAAGAAGTAGCGCGAGGCGGCGGGCTCACCCGCATCATCCCGGGCGAAGCGAAGGGCCTGCTCGGTGCGAGCAAGGCTTACGCAGAGGTTTGCGCCGGCAAGGTCCTTCGGCCTCGCTTTGCTTAGCCTCAGGATAACGGCTAGGGTGGAACGCGCTATTCTCCCCTCGCTTCGCGGACCGCGCCCATCGCCTCCATGCGCCGCACCACGCGTTTTCGCCGGCTCGTCGAAGCGCCCGAGATTCTCGTCATGCCGGGCGTTCACGACGCGCTCGGCGCCAGGATTGCCGCGCAGGCGGGCTTCGAGGCCATCACCTGCGGCGGCTATTCCGCGACCGCGACGCTCTTGGGCGCGCCCGACACCTCGCAGCTCTCGCTGACCGAGCTTGCCGACCACTACGCGCGGCTCTGCGACGCCGTCGCCGTTCCGGTGTTCGGCGACGGCGACACCGGCTTCGGCAACGTGACCAACGTCCGCCGCACCGTGCGCGCCTACGAGCGCGCGGGCCTTGCCGGCATGTTCATCGAGGACCAGACCTTCCCCAAGCGCTGCGGCCACATGCCGGGGAAGGGCGTCGTTCCGGCCGGGGAAATGCTGGGCAAGATCAAGGCCGCGCTCGACGCCCGCCACGACCCCGACATGGTGATCATGGCGCGCACCGACGCGCTCGCGACGCACGGGCTCGACGAGGCCATCGAGCGCGCGCTGCTCTACCGCGACGCCGGCGCCGACATGATCTTCGTCGAAGCGCTCGAGACGCCCGACGAGATGCGCCGCGTCTGCAAGACCATTCCGGGTCCGGTTATGGCCAGCATCATCGACGGCGGCAAGACGCCGAACCTTTCCGGGGCGGAGTGCGAGGACATTGGCTTCGCGGTGATGACCAACGCGCTGGCGCCGACCTATGTCTACGCCAAGGCGATGCAGGACTATTACGCGCACTTTAGGCGTGCCGGCACCAGCAAGGGCTACGAGCAGCGCCTCATCCCGTTCGACCAGTTCAACGCGCTGGTGGGGCTTGCGGCGCTCCGGAAGCGCGAGGAAGATGAGCTCGAGTTCGCCCGGCGCATCGCGCGCCGGCGCCGGAGGCCGCCCGAAGCGGCGGAATGAGCGTCGAAGAGTAGGGAGGAGACGAGGATGCGTATTCTGTTCGCGGCGTTCGCCGCCGCCGGCTTTGCGCTGGCCACGGCGCCCGCAGGCGGCGCCGAGTTCACGATGCGGGTCAGCCACCAGGTGCCGACCGCGCATCACATGCACAAGGCGCTGCTGATGTTCGCCGAGGACGTGAAGCAGCGCACCAAGGGCGGCGTCGAGGTGCAGCTCTTCCCGGCCGAGCAGCTCGCCAAGGCGGCCGAGAATTTCCCGGGCGTGGCGCGCGGCGCCTTCGAAGCGGCGATGAGCGTGAATTTCCAGTGGGGCACTACGATCCCCGAGATGAACGCGCCCGCGATCCCGTTCTTCTTCACCGACCTCGAGAAGATCAAGAAGTTCCCGCAATCCGAGGCGCGGAAATATCTCGACGATCTGCTCGCCAAGCGCGGCGTTCATTCCGTCTCGTGGCTCTTCATCACGCGCCAATCGATCTTCACCTCGGGCAAGAAGCCGATCACGACGCTGGCCGATTTCCAGGGCCTGAAGATCCGCGGCCTGAATACGCTCACCGACAACGCGCTCAAAGTCGTGGGCGCCGCGCCCTCGGCCATGCCCGGCTCCGAAGTCTATCAGGGCCTCCAGACCGGCGTGCTCGATGCGGGCCTCACCGACATCTCCGCGGCCGTCTCGCGCCGCTACTACGAGGTGCAGAAGTTCGGGACCGTGCTGCCCTATTTCACGGTCTACTTCCACATGTACGCCAATCCCAAATGGTGGCAGGGCCTCAAGCCCGAATACCGCGCCGCGATCGAAGCGGCGGCCGCCAAGAACGAGCAGGACGTCGTCGGCATCACCGAGGAGACGGCCGCCGCCGCGGCGGGCCAGCTCAAGGAGAAGGGCATGCAGATCACGGTCCTCCCGCCCGCCGAAGTGGCGGCGTGGAAGGCCAAGATGCAGCAGGCCGTGATCGACGCGTTCTTGAAGATCGCGCCCGAGGGCGGGCCGAAGATCATCGAGCTGCTTAACAAGATCTGAGCCGGGCCGGCGCGCCGCGGAAGCGAAGCGGCGCGGCCCTCGCATGGGGGCGGTCGACCGCACGGTGCGGGCGCTCAGCGCCGCGGCGCTGCATCTCGCCGCGGCGGCCTGCCTCGTCTGCTTCGGCCTCATGTGCTACGCGGTGGCGATGCGCTATTTCGCCGGCGCGCCGCAGCCCTGGATCGACAAGGTCGTGGGCTGGCTCGTCGTGGCGATGGTGATGTTCGCGGCGCCGGCCGCGCAGTTCACCGGCGAGCACGTGGCGGTCGACACACTGTCGGAGCGTGCGCGCGGTGGAACACGGCGCGCGCTTGCGGCGTTCGGCCTCGTCTGGGTGGCGGCCGCCGCGGCGGTCATGATCTGGGAAGGCTGGGCGATGGTCGCCTTCTCCCGCATGACCGGAATGATCACCGATCTCCATCCGGTGCCGCTCTGGTGGATCCAGGTGCTGGTGCCGGCGGGTTTCGTGCTGATGCTGATCGTCGCTCTGGCGCAGCTTCTGCGCGTGGCGCGCGGGCTCGACGCCGCCGATGCGGCGGCCGCCGACGAGGCGACGCGGCTCAAGGCGAGCCCGCTCGAATGACGTTCCTGCTGCTGCTGGGCGCGCTCATCCTGCTGCTCTATTTGGGCATGCCGATGTATGCCGGCATGTTCCTCTTCTCGCTGGTCGTGCTGCTGCTGGTCGAGGGCAAGGTGGCGGGCGTGGGCGAGCTCGCGTTCGGCAAGCTCAACGTCTATCTGCTCGTCGCGATCCCCTTGTTCATGCTGATGGCGCGCTTCATGGTGCGGGGCCGCGTCGTCGACGATCTCTACGGCACCGCGAACATGCTGTTCGGACACCTGCCGGGCGGGCTCGGCGTCGCCACGATCGCGGCCTGCACCGTGTTCGCCGCCATCTCGGGCTCCTCGGTCGCGACCGCGCTCACGATCGGCACCGCCGCGATCCCGCAAATGCTGAAATACGGCTACGACCCCAAGAGCGCCTACGGCGCCGTCGCGGGCGGCGGCACGCTCGGCATCCTGATCCCGCCCTCGGCGCCGATGGTCCTCTACGCGGTGGTCGCGGAGGCCTCGATCGGCGCGCTCTTCATGGCCGGCGTGCTGCCGGGGCTGATGCTCGCCGGAATCTTCGCGCTCTATTGCATGGCGACCGAGTGGCGGCGCGAGCGGCGGCTCGGCACGCGCCATCTCCGCCCGAAGCGCGCCAGCGCCGGCGAGATGTGGCGCGCGGTGCGCGCCTCGTTCTGGGCGCTGACGCTGCCGCCGTTCGTGCTGCTCGGCATGTATTTCGGCGTCTTCACCGCGACCGAAGCGGCCGGGACGGGGGCGCTCTGGGCGCTCGTCATCGCGCTGGTGATCTATCGCACGCTGACCTTGCGCGCGGTTTGGGAGGGCGCCGCCGAGGCCGCGCGCACCTCGGCCGTGCTCTTCCTCATCATCATCGGCGCAGCGCTGTTCGGCGACGTGCTCACCAAGCTCCGCGTGCCCGACGAGCTGGTGACATTGGTCGTGGCGTACAATCTCTCGAAGCTCGAATTCCTGCTCGCGGTGATGGCACTCCTGTTCGTGCTCGGCCTAGTGCTCGAATCGATCTCGATCATTCTCATCACGACGCCGGTGCTGCTGCCGGTCTTGAACCAGCTCGGCATCGACAAGGTGTGGTACGGCGTGCTGCTCACGATCAATCTCGAGCTCGCCCTCATCTCGCCGCCGGTGGCGATGAACCTCGTCGTCATCAAGTCGATCACCAAAGCGCCGCTCGCGGAGATCAACAGGGCCGCCATCCCCTACATGCTGATGCTGGCGCTCGCGATCCTGATCCTGATGCTGGCCCCCGAAATCGCGCTTTGGCTGCCGCAGACCATGGGCTATGTGACCCGCTAAGCCGCCATCAGGACAGCGCCGCCAGATGAGCTTCCTCGACCGGATCCGGGCCTGTAACACCCACGACCTTTCCCGCTATCGTCCGTTCCTGGTCGATGGCGTACAAGTTGGGCACGTACGTGGTGATATAGCTGAGGCCATCCGTCCGTACGGGGATGTGTTCGAAGTGGGCGAGCGTACGGTCACACTGAGTGCACGTCTCAAGACTTTCGCACAACGTACGGATGCTGTAGGTGGCGTTCTAAAGCAAATAGCTAACAGCGGTATTTTGACCGCTTGGCGAAACGAGCCGTACGCAGTAACGCGTACGTTCGGAGCGCCGGCGCTGTTCGCTATAGAGCGTGCGGCTGTTCCTCCGTTCGGCGTACGCGCATATGGCGTACACATGAGCGGGTACGTACGAAAAAGCGCAGAATTTTCATGTGGAATAGGCCGGCGCTCGCGCAGCAAGCCGACCTATCCCGGCTTGCTCGACAACACCGTCGCCGGCGGAATGTCCTACAGCATGACGGCGCGGGAGTGCCTCATCAAGGAGTGCCACGAGGAGGCGGGCATCCCCGAGAAATGGGCCGCTCGCGCGGCGCCGGTCGGCGCCATCACCTATTGCGCGGAGACCCATGAAGGCCTCCGGCGCGACGTCCAGTTCTGCTACGACCTAGAGCTGCCCGCCGACTTCACGCCAGTCTGCCACGACGGCGAGCTCGAAGAGTTGATGCTGATGCCGATCGACGAGGTCGCCGCGATCGTGCGCGACACCGAGCGGTTCAAGTTCAACTGCAATCTCGTCATCATCGACTTCCTGGTTCGCCACGGCCTCATCGGCCCGGACGAGCCTGACTACGTCGCCATCGTTCAGGGCCTGCATCAATGACCGCAACCGATCTGGCGCTCGCGCCGGCCACCGAGCTCCTGCGCCTCTACAAGAGCAAGAAAGCGTCGCCGGTCGAGGCGGCGAAGGCCGCGCTCGCCCGCATCGCCAGACACAATCCGGCATTGAACGCGTTCGTGCTCGTCGACGAGGGCGCCGCCTTGGCGGCGGCGCGCGCCTCGGAGCGCCGCTGGGCGAAGAAGAAGCCGCTCGGCCCGGTCGATGGCGTGCCCGCGACGATCAAGGACATCATCGTCACCAAGGGCTGGCCGACCCTGCGCGGCTCGCTCACCGTCGACCCGCATCAGGCCTGGAACGACGACGCGCCGGTGGTGGCGCGCCTCAAGGAATCCGGCGCCGTGCTGCTCGGCAAGACCACGACGCCGGAATTCGGCTGGAAGGGCGTCACCGACAGCCCGCTCACCGGCGTCACCCGCAATCCCTGGAACCCCGAAACGACGCCGGGCGGCTCCTCGGGCGGCGCCGCGGTGGCGGCCGCGATGGGCATGGGCGCACTGCATATCGGCACCGACGGCGGCGGCTCGATCCGCATACCGGCCGCGTTCACCGGCATCTTCGGCTTCAAGCCGACCTTCGGCCGCGTGCCGGCCTGGCCGCTCTCGCCGTTCGGAACGCTCGCCAATGTCGGGCCGATGACGCGCACCGTCGCCGACGCGGCGCTGATGCTCACGGTGCTGGCGCAGCCGGATTGGCGCGACTGGTACGCGTCCGCGCGGCCGGGGCAGGACTTCACGAAAGGCCTCGACGGCGGCGTCAAGGATCTGCGCATCGCCTGGAGCTCGACGCTCGGCGGCAAACGCGTGATGCCCGGCGTCGCGGCCAAGGCTGCGGCGGCGGCGAAAGTGTTCAGGCGCCTGGGCGCGCGCGTCGAGGTCGCCGAACCCGACATCGGCCCCGCCGACGACATCTTCATGAAGCACTGGTTCTCGACGGCGCACGTCGTGGTGGAGAGCGTTTCGCCCGAGAAGCGGCACCTCGTCGATCCCGGCCTCATCGAGACCGCGCGGGTCGGCGGCACCTATTCGACCGCCGACTACATCCGCGCCCAGATCGCCCGCCGCGAACTGGGCGTTCGCGTCAATCGTTTCTTCCAGAAATACGACCTCTTGCTCACGCCGATGCTGTCGGTCACCGCGTTCGGCGTCGGCAAGGTGGCGCCCACGCCGCCGGGCGAGAGCGCCTGGGTGGACTGGACGCCGTTCAGCCATCCGTTCAATCTATCGCGCAATCCGGCCGCGAGCGTGCCGTGCGGATTGGCGGATGGGCTTCCGGTCGGCTTGCAGATCGTCGGCCGGCACGACGAAGACGCGCTGGTGCTGCGCGCGGCGCGCGCCTTCGAGCGGGCGCAACCCTGGCGGCTGCCGCCCGCCGCGACGGCCTAGCGGCGCGGCCGCGGAAAGGGCGCATGGCGAGCGAGCGCACTCACCGCCTCGCGATGCAATCGGGCCTCATCGTCGCGGGGCAGCCGGTACTGGCGCCCACGGGCTGGCGCCGGCTGGTGCTGGCCGCGGGCTACATTGCACTCTTCCTGCTGCTCGATTGGGCGAGCACGATCCATCCGTTCCTCGGCTACAACATCACGCCCTGGAGCCCGCCGCCGGGCCTCTCGCTCGCGCTGCTCTTCGTCTTCGGCCTGGCCTACGCGCCGCTGCTGCTCGTCGCCGGCGTCCTCGCCGACGTCGTGCTGCGCGGATCCACCGTGCCGCTCCACATCTCGCTGCTCACCAATTTCGCGGCCGCCGCCGGCTATACCGCCATCGTGTGGATCCTGCAGCGGCGGATGCGCTTCGATGCGCGGCTCGAGTCCGTGCGCGACTTCGCGCTGCTGGCCGGCGCGGCGCTGATCGGCGCCGCGATCGTGGCGCTGCTCGTCGTCGCCATCTATTTCGGCCTCGGCTCGTTGCCGGCCGCGCGTTTCGGCGAAGCCTGGCTGCGCTACTGGATCGGCGACGCCATCGGCATCGCGGTGACGGCGCCGCTGCTGCTGCGGCTGCCGCATTTCGCGCGCCCGCATGTGGGGCCGGCCGAGATGATCGCGCAGGGCGCCGCGCTGGCCGCCTGCCTCTGGCTGCTGCTGCGCGTCCCGCTGCCCGATCAGATGAAGTTCTTCTATGTGCTGTTCGTCCCCGCGGTGTGGATCGCGGTCCGCCACGGCTTGATGGGCGCCGCCGTCGCCTGCTTCGCGATCCAGGTGGTTCTGATGGTCGGCGCGGTGCGGAGCGAGATCGGCGCCGAAGCCGTGGTTGAGCTGCAGGCGCTGATGATGACGCTCGCGGTCACGGTGCTGTTCACCGGCGTGCTCGTGGACGAGCTCAGGAAGCAGCAGGCCGCACGCGAGAAATTGCGCGACGAGGTGAGCCACCTCGCGCGGCTCAGTACGGGCGGCGAGATCGCGACCGGCCTTGCCCACGAGCTCAACCAGCCGTTGACGGCGCTCCTCAACTATGTGCGCGTGGGCAAGGCCCAGGTGGAGCGCGGCGGCGCGCCGGCGCAGGTGTTGGAGCCGCTCCTGAAGGCCGAGGCGCAGGGCGTGCGCGCCGCCGAGACGGTGCAGCGCCTCCACGATTTCCTGCGCTACGGCGAATTCTCGGTGAGCGAGTTCGACCTCGCCGACGCGGTGAGCGACGCGGCGGCGCTGGTCCGCGTCGCCAAGCACCCGAGCGAGATCACCGTGCGCGCCGGATCGGAAATCGCCGGGCTCAAGGTGAGCGCGGACCGGGTGCAAACTACGCAGATACTCGTAAATCTAATTACGAATGCATTCGAGGCGATCATGGAGCATGATGTGCCCGCGGGCGTCGTCGAAATTGCGGCCAGCAAGCGCGACGGCCACGTTGAAATCGCGGTGACGGACAACGGTCCTGGCGTGCCGCGCGGGGACCGCGGTCGCATCTTCGATTCGTTCTTCACGACCAAGACCGGGGGCATGGGGCTCGGCTTGGCCATCTGCCGCAGCCTGGCCGAGGCGCAGGGTGGCCGCATCTGGTACGAGCATGACGAAGCGGCCGGCCACCGCTTCGTGTTCACATTGGATCTGGCGGGAGGCTGAGAGCATGGGACGGACGGCGGTCTATATCGTGGACGACGACGCGGCGGTGCGCGACAGCATGGCCCAGCTCCTCGGCATGCACGGCTACGAGACGCGCCAATTCGCCGACGCCGCGGGCTATCTCGACGAGGCCGAGAAGCTGCCGCGCGGCTGCGTGCTCCTGGATATCCGCATGCCGGGCATGAGCGGCATGGAGCTGCAGGAGGAGCTGAGGAAGCGCGGCCGCGACGAGCCCATCGTGTTCGTCACCGGCCACGGCGACATCGGCCTCGCCGTCAAGGCGATGAAGGCGGGCGCCACGGATTTCCTGCAGAAACCCTGCGACGAGGATGAGCTGATCGGCGCCGTGCGCGGCGCCCTGGCCGGCCGGCGCCACAGCCGTCCCGCCGGCGACGTCGACGAGAAGGCGGCCGCGGCCCTCGCGCGCCTCACCGACCGCGAGCGGGAGATCCTGAGCTATGTGAGCAAGGGGCTCACGAGCAAGACGATCGCACAGCGCCTCGGCATCAGCGTGCGCACGGTCGACATCCACCGCGCCAACATCATGAACAAGACCGACACGCGCAACGTCGTGGAGCTGGTCCGGCTCGCCCTTGCCGGAGGATTCATCGGCGGCTGAGCGCGGCCCCTACCGGCATCGCGGTGGCCAGCGCGTAAGACGAAGATTCCCGTTTATTTGGCTGCGCTCGAACAGCATATTCTTCGCGGACGGCCGGCGAGCGTTGCGCGCCGGGCGGCAGAAAGCTGGACATGCGCTGTCGGGGGACTTGTGCGCCGGGAAGCGGGCACCATCCGATCGTGCCCCGGGCACGCAGGTAGCGCCCTTCGCGAGGACGTTCCCGGGAGAGATTGCAGGCAAGGGCAGGCATGAACTTTCCGCATTTCATCGAGATTGCGGCCGCCACCCTCTTCGCGATCGCGGTGATTCACACGTTCTCCACAAAATTCTTCGAGCATCTGGCGCACACGCGGCCCAACCATGCCGGCCTTTGGCATCTGCTCGGCGAGGTCGAAAGCGTCTTCGGTGTTTGGGCCGCGATCCTGCTTGTTTTCGTCTCGATCACGATCGGCGTCAAAGAGGCGGTCGATTATCTGGATTCGCGCAATTTCACTGAGCCCGCCTTTGTCTTCGTGATCATGGTCGTGGCGGCGAGCCGTCCGGTCCTGCGCGCCGCCGAAATCTTCATGGGCGCCGTGGCGCGGCTGCTGCCGATGCGGCGAAGCACGGCCTACTTCTTCGTCCTCCTGAGCATCGGCCCGCTGCTCGGCTCGTTCATCACCGAGCCCGCGGCGATGACGCTGACTGCCATCATGCTGCGTGATCATTTTCTCTCGCGCGCGATCAGCGAACGGATGAAGTATGCCATCATCGGAACGCTTTTCGTGAATGTCTCGGTGGGCGGCGCACTCACGCCCTACGCCGCGCCGCCCATCCTGATGGTGGCGGCAACATGGAACTGGGACTTCGCGCACGTGTTTTCGGCTTTCGGCGCACGCTCCGCCGCGGTCGTCATCGTCAACGCGGCGGCTGTCACCTGGTTGGTGCGCAAGCAGCTCAGCGCTTCGAATGAAGCGGCCGAGTTCCGCATCGACGAGGGTCACATGCCACTCGGCGTGATCGCCGTCCATCTGCTGTTCCTCGGCGGGGTTGTCTACTTCAACCATCACATCGCGGTATTCCTCGGCCTGTTCCTGTTCTTTCTCGGCTATACGCAGGCCTATAAGCGCTATCAGCGCCCCCTCATCCTACGCGAAGGTCTGCTGGTCGGCTTCTTTCTCGCGGGGCTCGTCACTCTCGGTGGAATGCAGCGGTGGTGGCTGCAGCCCGTGCTGGAGGGGATGGATGGCACGGCGCTTTTCCTCGGCGCCACCGCGCTTACTGCCATCACCGACAATGCGGCGCTCACCTATCTCGGCTCGCTCGTCCAGGGAATCACCGACGAGTTCAAGTATGCGCTCGTGGCGGGCGCGATCACCGGCGGCGGCCTGACGGTGATCGCCAATGCGCCGAATCCCGCGGGATACTCCATCCTGAAATCGCGCTTCAGCGAAGACAGCATCAGCGCGCTCGGCCTTTTCATCGCCGCGGTCCCGCCGACGATCGTCGCGATCGCCGCGTTCTGGGGTGATCGCTTCCTGCGCGCGCTGTTTCAGAGCTGAATCCGCGCTCCCGGTGCGGGAACGACCGCGCTAGGCGGCGAACCGCGCCATCGCGCGCACCTCGGCGGGCGTGCGGCCGGCCTCGCGCAGCGCCCGCAGCGTGAGCGCGCGGTCGCGCTTGGCGAAGCGGCGGCCGTCGGCGCCCAGCAGCAGCTTGTGGTGCAGGTATTCGGGCGTCGCCAGGCCGAGCAGCGCCTGCAGCAGGCGATGGATGTGCGTCGCCGCGAACAGATCCTCGCCGCGCGTGACGAGCGTGACGCCCTGCAAATGATCGTCGAGCGTGACCGCGAGGTGATAGCTCGCCGGCACGTCCTTCCGCGCCAGCACCACGTCGCCGAGCAGATCGGGCCGCGCCCGCTGCTCGCCGCGCGTGCGATCGTGCCAGGCGATCGGCCCCGCGAGCGCCGCCGCCGCAGACACGTCAAGACGCAGCGCATGATTGTCCCCGCGCGCGAGCCGTGCTGCGCGCTCGCCGGGATCGAGGCGGCGGCAGGTGCCGGGATAGAGCGGACCGGCCGTCCCGTGCGGCGCGCCGGCGGCGGCGGCGATCTCGGCCCTGATCTCGGTGCGGGTGCAGAAGCAGGGATAGACGAGGTCCATCGCCGCGAGGCGCGCGAGCGCCGCCCGGTAGTCCGTGAAGTGCTTCGACTGGCGGCGCACCGGCTCTTCCCAGCGAACGCCGAGCCAGGCGAGGTCTTCGCAGATGGCGTCCGCGAACTCGGGCCGGCAGCGCGCCGTGTCGATGTCCTCGATGCGCAGCAGGAAGCGCCCGCCCGCTTCGCGCGCCGCGCGTTCGGTAAAGAGCGCGGAGAAGGCGCTGCCGATATGGAGAAGCCCGGTCGGGCTCGGCGCGAAGCGGGTGACGATCACGGCGGGGGCGGACTAGTTCGTCCGCCCCTTCTGGCGGCCGACGCGCTCGGCGATCAGGCACAGGATTTCCCACATCATAGTGACGCCGACCATCGCCGTCATGCCGGTGGGATCGAACGGCGGCGAGACCTCGACGACGTCGGCGCCGACGATGTCGAGCCCGCGCAGGCCGCGGATCATCTGCTGCGCCTCGAAGGTGGTGTAGCCGCCGATCTCGGGCGTGCCGGTGCCGGGGGCATAGACGGGGTCGAGGCCGTCGACGTCGAAGCTCACATAGGTGGGACCGTCGCCGGCGACGCGGCGCGCCTCGGCGACCGTGCGCTCGATGCCGAGCCGCTCGAACTCCTCGATCTCGATCACGCGGATGCCCTGGGCCAAGCCCCAATCCTTGTCCTCGGGCGTATAGAGCGAGCCGCGGATCCCGATCTGCACGGTCCGCTTCGGGTCGAGCACGCCTTCTTCGACGGCGCGGCGGAACGGCGTTCCGTGCGTGTATTTGTATTCGCCGTAGTAGCGGTCCCAGGTGTCGGTGTGGGCGTCGAAGTGGACGAGGCCCAGCGGCCGCGACCTGCCCAGCACCTTCATGATCGGCAGCGTCACGAGGTGATCGCCGCCGGCCGAGAGCGGCACCACGCCTCCGGCGTGGACCTTGGCGAAGAAATCCTCGATGCGCGCCAGCGAATCGGCGAGGTCGACCGGGTTCACCGGCGTGTCGCCGAGATCGGCGCAGTGCGCCCGGCGATAGGGCTCGACGCCGCTGATATGGTGCACGTTGCGCATCAGCGTCGACTGGTCGCGCATCTGGCGCGGCCCGTGGCGCGCGCCGGGGCGGTTGGTCGTGCCGCCGTCCCAGGGCACGCCGATGAGCCCGATCTCGACGCCGGCGACCTTCGCGTCCTCGACGCCGACATGGGGTAGCCGCATGAAAGTAGGGATGCCTGCGAAGCGCGGCAGCACGTTGCCGGAGACGGGGAGGAAGCGCTGCTGGTCGGCCTTGTTCATCGTCGCGCGCGGTCGGGGTTTCTTGGTGGCCCTGTTCGACGCCGCGCGCAATCAAATTCGTGGCCCGCGGCCGGTGGAAAACGCGTCCGCGCCCTAATAAAATATAAACCTTTACAACATCTTACCGAAAAAATTCAGGGAACTTTTCGCACGCCGGAGCGTCGTACTGCCGGTTCAAGCCCCGTTCGGGGCCTTGGACAGCGGCAAGGCTGCAAGTGCGGGAGGGTTTGATGGGTGGTTTCATCCAGTGGCTGGAAGGCGCCGTCACCTACGTTGCGGCGGTGACCGGCCTCAGCGTCCTCTGTTTCGTTGCCATGCGATTGCTTGCCTGATCCGCGTTTCCCCGAAGAGAAGGGCCACGCCTCGATCGAGGCGCGGCCCCATCTGTGCCCGGCCGCTGTTCGAGCACGAGGGTGACCGCGCCGCCGGGGATGATCTCGCAGCCTCACCGCGCCGCCGCGCCGCGCCGAAGCCCACAAAAGCCGACAAAAGCCTGCAAAAGCCGACATTTCTCACAAGGTGGGCTTTTGTCGTCATTTGTCGGCTTTGGTGGGCTTTTTCCGGCCCCGGCCGCGGCTTTTTTCGGCTCTCTGCCCGGCATCGCGCGGCTCGTCCCGCGGCGCTTCTTCGTGCAGAGCCGCCCGCGTCGGCAGCCGCGCGAGCCCGGCCTGGAGCCGCAGCGCCGCGACCGCGGCGCCGTGATTGTTCACCGTGAGCGCATCGACGAACACGGCCTCGAGCTTGTCCTGGAGCGTGCCGGCGTCGAGCGCGTGGCGCACGCCGCGTTCGGCGCGCAGGGCCTCGATTCGCGCGAGGACGAGCGGATTCTTGAGCAGGCGCGAGCCCTGGTGGCGCGCGTTTTCCTCGGCATAGCCCGCCAGCAGCGCGGCGTGGGTCGCGACGGGCCGCGCCGCGTAATGCCGGCAGAACTCCTCCTGCCGGTCGGTGAGCTTCTCGGCCGGCGCCACGTCCGCGGGATCGGGCTCGGGCGGCGGCTTCTTCCAGCGCCGCTCGGCGAGCGCTTCAGCCTCGGCCTGGCGCCGCCGCGCCGCCTCGTATTGGTCGATGATGCGGTAGTGCTCTTCGTCGACGTCGTAAGTGGCGCCGTCTTCGTCTGTGGCCGAATAGACGTTCGTGCCGCCGATCACCTCAATCTCGCCAAGCCGGGAGAAGCGCAGCAAGCACTGCTCCTCGTCTTCCATCTCGCGGATTTCTTCGTCGCTAAAATCGAGCGGTCCCATGGTTCCAGCCAGCGTAGTGGTCGCCGGAATGTAGGGGACGGCGCGGCGTGTGTTAAGAACGACATAAGAACATTTCTTGTAGGCGCTAGGCGTTGCAAAAATGGGCCGACTTCGCTTAGATCGGAACAATAAGGGAACGTAAATGGGGACAAGTCAGCTCGGCACAGCGCTGCGCGCCGCATTGTCAAGCACCCGCTCGTTATTTCTCATGATTCCCACATTTATAAGGGGTAGAATCCACATACTATCCACAGATAGGCGTTGGCGAATGGAGCGTCCTACTCTCAATCGCTCGAAGCTTAAGGACGTCATACTGTACATCATTGAGAAGTGTGGCGCTGAGGCGCTTGGCAACCTGAAGCTCCACAAGATTCTCTATTTCTCAGACATGCTTTTCTTCGTTCAGACCGGTGCCCCGCTGACGGGCGAAGAATACTTGAAACAGCGGAGAGGACCTACAGCGCGGCATCTAACTTGGGCGCTGGAAAAGCTCGCGAGTGAAGGCGCAATCAAAATCGGCGAGGTGCCGTACTACGGCTTCAAAAAGAAACATTACGAGCTTCTGCAGCGTGTCGATAAGCGCAGATTCAACGATCCGGCGGAATTGGCGATCATTGATTCGGTAATCGCCGAATTTGCAGATCGCAGCGCCGCCGAAGTCAGCGAAATTAGCCACGCCACTCCTTGGCGTCTTGTGGGCATGGGCGAGCCGATTCCCTACTTCACAGCCTTTAGTCTGGTTGACGTAGAGGTGACCGACGAGGACGTTGAGTGGGGAATCAAGGAGGCCGCCCGAGTTGCGGCTGAGTAGCTATCCCTACACGTTCAGTGAAGGGCCGTTAATCGAGGCGTCGCTTAAGCGGTATTGCGCCCGATTCGCTCAGCTAGAAGCTATCTACCTCGATCTCCAACTCCGATGCCGAATTGGCCCGGAGGAAGAATTGGATTTGCGGCCGCTACCGATGCCCGCGTTCCGGGGTGCCGGAGATCGACGCTTTTTTGTTACGCGCACGCGCGAAACTCTAGCTAGTGACGCCGGAATTTTACGTGCTTCTTGAGATCACGCATGGAAAGCCGGGCAACGTAAAGCTTTGGTCTCTCACGCCCCGTCAGCAGGTTTCTGATCCTTCCGAGCCAATTCCATTTCGTCGCTAGCAGCGCGCCGATTCGGAATTTCCCGCCGCGGTTCGCCTGCCCGGTCTCCAAGCTCGAGGGTGCGTCAGGGCGTGTGCAAGCCGGGCGCCCACCCTACGGGGGATCCACCGCACCAGCCGGCAAGAAAAGGGCCGCGCTTCTCTCGAAGCGCGGCCCCTTCGTTCGGAGTGCGTGCTGGGCGCGGACTAGAAGTCCATCCCGCCCATGTCGCCCATGCCGCCGCCCGGCGGACCGCCGGCCGGCGCCTTCTTCTCCGGCCTCTCGGCGACCATCGCCTCGGTGGTGATGAGCAGTCCCGCCACCGACGACGCATCCTGGAGCGCGCAGCGCACGACCTTGGTGGGGTCGATGATGCCCGCCTTCAGGAGATCCTTGTAGGCGATCTCCTGCGCGTCGAAGCCGTAGTTGTAGTCGCTGCTCTCGAGGATCTTGCCGACCACGACCGAGCCGTCGGCGCCCGAGTTGATCGCGATCTGCCGCGCCGGCCACGAGAGCGCGCGGCGCACGATGTCGACGCCCACCCGCTGGTCGTCGTTCTCCGGCTTCAGCCGGTCGAGCGACTTGATCGCGCGCAGCAGGGCCACGCCGCCGCCCGGCACGATGCCTTCCTCGACCGCGGCGCGGGTCGCGTGCATCGCGTCGTCGACGCGATCCTTGCGCTCCTTCACCTCGACCTCGGTGGCGCCGCCGACGCGGATCACCGCCACGCCGCCCGCGAGCTTCGCGAGCCGCTCCTGCAGCTTCTCCTTGTCGTAGTCGGACGTCGTCTCCTCGATCTGCTGGCGGATCTGGCCGCAGCGGCCCTCGATCTCCTTCTTGTTGCCGGCGCCGTCGACGATGGTCGTGTTCTCCTTGTCGATGATGATCTTCTTGGCGCGGCCGAGCATGTCGAGGCCGACATTCTCGAGCTTGATGCCGAGGTCCTCGCTGATCACCTGGCCCTTGGTCAGGACCGCGATGTCCTCGAGCATGGCCTTCCTGCGGTCGCCGAAGCCCGGCGCCTTCACCGCCGCGACCTTCAGCCCGCCGCGGAGCTTGTTGACGACCAGCGTCGCCAGCGCCTCGCCCTCGACATCCTCGGCGATGAGCAGCAGGGGCTTGCCCGCCTGCACCACCGCCTCGAGGATCGGCAGCATCGGCTGCAGGCTCGAGAGCTTCTTCTCGTTGACGAGGATGTACGGGTCCTCGAGCACCACGCGCATCTTGTCGGCGTCGGTGACGAAGTAGGGCGAGATGTAGCCGCGGTCGAACTGCATGCCCTCGACCACTTCGAGCTCGGTGTCGAGCGACTTGGCTTCCTCGACCGTGATCACGCCCTCGTTGCCGACCTTCTCCATCGCCTTGGCGATCATAGCGCCGATGTCTTTCTCGCCGTTGGCGGAGATGGTGCCGACCTGGGCGATCTCCTCGTTGGTCGTGACCTTCTTCGACTTCTTCCGGATGTCCTCGACGACGGCGCTGACCGCGTGGTCGATGCCGCGCTTGAGGTCCATCGGGTTCATGCCCGCGGCCACGGCCTTGTGGCCTTCCTTGACGATCGCCTGGGCGAGCACGGTGGCGGTGGTGGTGCCGTCGCCGGCGACGTCCGAGGTCTTCGATGCGACCTCGCGCACCATCTGGGCGCCCATGTTCTCGAACTTGTCGGCGAGCTCGATTTCCTTGGCGACGGTGACGCCGTCCTTGGTGACGCGCGGGGCGCCGAACGCCTTGTCGAGCACCACGTTGCGGCCCTTGGGGCCGAGCGTGATCCTGACGGCCTCGGCCAGGATGTCGATGCCGCGCAGCATGCGCTGGCGCGCGTCGGCCGAGAATCTCACTTCCTTGGCAGCCATTTTCAGTCCTCTTCGATTCGGATGGTTGCTGATTTAAGGGGCGGGGCCAGCACTTGCTGGCCAATGAACCGCCTCTTGGCGGTTCACGCGGCCTTCCGGGCCGGCTTGGCGGTGCCTTCGATCACGCCCATCACGTCGCTTTCCTTCATGATGAGCAGCTCTTCGGCGTCGATCTTGACCTCGGTGCCGGACCACTTCCCGAACAGGATGCGGTCGCCGACCTTCAAGTCGATGGGGACGAGCTTGCCGCTTTCGTCGCGGCCGCCGGGGCCGACGGCGATGATCTCGCCTTCCTGCGGCTTTTCCTTCGCGGTGTCCGGAATGATGATGCCGCCCGACGTCTTGTTGTCGCCCTCGATGCGGCGAACGACGACGCGGTCGTGCAACGGACGGAACTTCATTGCATCCTCCTTGGGGTGCTCTGTGGATGGATCGGTTGATGGTTTGGGCGCCGCGATTAGCACTCGCGGGGAGTGAGTGCCAGGCGACGGACGGATAAATGGCAAGGCCGCGCGCACCTGTCAAGAACTTGTGAATGCGAAATTTTATTGCGCCTTGACGGCGACCGGAGGGTAGGCGTCCGCACGACTTGGACGTGCGCGTAATAAAATTGCGTGCAGCTTGCGCGCGGGCCGGGCGCGCGTCGGAACCGTCGCGTCGTTCCGATAACGTCCTCCGGAGCGGCCTTGTGCATAAGACGCGCGGGCGTGCCTAGACCCCGGTTCCGCGCATCGGTACGGCGATAAACCGTGTAGCGGCGGGTCCCCGACCCGCCCGACGGCCTCGCGGCAGCGCGACGCCGATCGTTTGTGCGTTGGCGTGAGGGCGGGTCGGGGACCCGCCCCTGCGCATCCCGCTTCCACCTAATCCGAAATGACAGGGCGCCGCTTGCGGCCGGCACGGGGGGGGCTACCCCTCGCATGTCAACCGGCCACCCTCCATGCCACTGAACAAGCATGCTTTCGGCTCCGCGTGCCGGATGACATGTCAACCGCTCGCCAATCGCTCGAACCGCAGGAAGCCTTAAGCGTCCGCCCGCCGCAGCGCCCTGGGGCCGTTGATGATGAAGGAGCGGAGTCGCCTTTTTTGCCGCTTAGCTTTTCTGGCTCATATGGGAAACGCTGGTCAAAGTTCAAACTGAGACAGTGCCTGCAGGCGGCGCGCCGGCGCTCGCGCGCGCGGGCACCTTGATCAGGGCCTCGCCGTCGAGCACGACTTCGCCGCCGACGGTGCAGGTGCATTTGAGGCGCGCGCGCCGGCGGTCGCGCACGAGCTCGACGACTTCGACCTCGACCACCACCGTGTCCCCGATCTTGACCGGCGCGCGGAAATTCAGGGTCTGGGAGATATAGATCGCCCCGGGTCCGGGGAGGCGCGTTCCCAGCACCGCCGAGATCAGGCTCGCGGTGTAGAGACCGTGCGCGATCCGCGTCCCGAACGGCGTGCGGGCGGCGAAATGCTCCGAAAGGTGAATGGGATTGCGGTCGCCCGTCGCCTCGGCGAAGCCGACCACGTCCGAGGCGGCGACCGTCTTCGCATGTCGCTCGACATCGCCGACGGCGAGGTCCTCGAAGTAAAGCATGCGAAGTTCGAGAAACATGGCTCCTCCGCGACGAGAGGCCGGATCGCGCCGGAGATCCCGGCGGCGATGCCGAGGCGCGGCGGACGGCCGTACGGGTCCGGCCCGTTCCCGGGCACAGTGTGGCGCGACGACGGCGAGGGTCAAGGGAGCGGCGGCACTGGGTGACGTAAGGAACTCTGTGTCAGAGACGGAAAGGGGTACTCCCTTGGGACCGACCAAAGTCCCCAAACAGGAGCACCCCCATGCCGCACTGGGCGACGATCGAGAGACTACCCGACGCGT